>ERZ1034569.59-NODE-59-length-36505-cov-10.590014_pt1 | contig 36505 bp, 39 predicted proteins | sample MGYA00520706_ERZ1034569 | MGnify/ENA primary metagenome ERZ1034569 (study PRJEB33760, sample SAMEA4777722) | hypersaline lake metagenome | biome: hypersaline environment; feature: brines | place: Spain | collected 2014-08 | depth 0 m ...
TAATATTTACTGTATCAATTTATTACCATCAAAAATTAATATCGGTTTGCGTCGGACTGAACAATCGCAGCTTGTTTCACTCGCCTGATGATTCACTTTATTAACGGTTTCTAAGTCGTCTCCGAGATGCGTACAAAGTCGCACAGCGGTCTCGTCATCGTCACCAGCTCGAAGAACGGTCATACCACCCGTGACTGGATAGCGGACTTCTCCGTCATGGAAGATGTGAGGTGAAAATGTCGTCGTTGAACCTCATAGGAACAAATCTGTAGTTCTTGGAGTAAAGACACCGAGCCTGATGTGGTCATGCTGACTGGACCACGGCCCCCTGGTGGAACTCACAGGAGACTCCGTGGTGCGCTGCCGGGTTCGTTTGAGTGTGCCCAGGCGGTAAACGCTACCGCCACACAGACCCGATGAGCAGGGTACGGATTGGCGGGGATATATCAAGGCGATGTCCCATCGTGAACAATAAGCTTCGAGACGTTCGCTCCAAGCCGATCGTGAAGTCCCTCGCAAGCCTTGATGCTTCACTGGGTTGTCAGCACCGCGCCCGCAGGCGAATTTCTATTCCTCTCAACCTTCCTCTTTCGAGATCGGCTGGAATTCACACCCGACCGCGTGTGTCCGTGAGGGTTGACGGGTTCACCCTCTCAAGTAGCTTGAGACGCAGGGCGTCATCACCGGCATGGGAGCGGAAGCTCACATCTTCGATTCCCAATCGTGAAGAAAGCCGAGGCACTCGCCTTGCTTATCTGTAGATTGATGATCGCTTTCTCACGTGAACGATCGTATTCCACGTCCCGCTATGTCCACGACTCACCAGACGCCAAATCCACGTCACTATCGAGTTTGGAAGAGGGACAGATATCTTCAAGCTCACAGTCACCACAGTCCGGTGAGCGCGCCGTACAGACTGCACGTCCGTGGTCTATGCAGAGATGTGTGAATTCTTGCCAGTGTGATTCTGGAATCAACTCCATCAGTTCCGGTTCTATTTTTCGTGGTGATGTCTCGGTGGTAAGGCCAAGCCGTTGGGAAAGTCGCTGAACGTGTGTATCAACGACGACCCCTTCGACAATGTCATGTCCGTGCTGAAGAACAACGTTTGCTGTTTTCCGTCCGACGCCGCTTAGATCTGTCAGTTCTGCCATCGTGTCTGGAACTGTACCGTCATGCTCATCAATGAGAGCTTGTCCCATCGATTTCAGGTAACCTGCTTTATTATTGTGAAATGTAATCCCATAAAGATCCTCTGCGAGTTCGGACTCATCAGCTGCAGCATAATCACCTGCTGATTGATACTTCTTGAAAAGATCTGCGGTGATTTGGTTCACCCTCTCGTCGGTACACTGCGCAGAGAGGATAACAGCTACGAGCAGTTCAAGCCGAGAGCTATACTGTAGTGAAATTGTGGAGTCAGGATAGCTTGCCGAGAGACGCTCAATGATATTGGTTATCTGCTCACCAGAATCGTCGAGAGGTGTGCCCATGTCTCCTCCTGACGACTCAGGTAATTAGATGATTCGGGAGCGATGTCTGCGGTTTCAGGCGAATGCACGACTCGTGTCGGGTTCGGGGTTCGAATCGGCCTGTATCTTCTCCCAGGCCTCTATGAAATCACCCATCCGAATCTCGGTTCGGTCATCACGAATAGCGAACATTCCTGCCTCGGTGCAGATTGCTTTGATATCTGCTCCCGATGCATCGTCAGCCATCGTCGCTAATTCGGTGAAGTCAACTTCAGTAGCCACATTCATATCTCTGGTATGAATCTGGAAGATGATTTCACGACCCTCGATCTCTGGCTTAGGCACCTCAATAAGCCGATCGAACCGGCCAGGCCGAAGAATTGCTTCATCAAGCATATCAAACCGGTTTGTTGCAGCAATAATTCGAACGTCACCACGTTCGTCGAAGCCATCCATCTCTGAGAGGAGCTGCATCATAGTTCGCTGTACCTCTGCATCACCCGACGTCTTCGAGTCCGTCCGCTTTGAGGCGATTGCATCAATCTCGTCAATGAAGATTACAGCAGGTTCGTTCTCTCTTGCAACTTCGAAGAGATCGCGAACGAGCTTTGCACCCTCCCCGATGAATTTGTGAACCAATTCTGAGCCTGCCATCTTAATAAATGTCGCGTCGGTCTGATTGGCCACAGCTTTGGCAAGCATGGTTTTTCCGGTCCCTGGTGGCCCATGGAGCAACACACCAGAGGGCGGCTGAACGCCAACCGATTCGAACATCTCTGGTGATTTAAGTGGCATTTCGACAGTCTCTCTCACATCCTGCATTTGTGACTCAAGCCCACCAATGTCTTGATATGTGACGTTGGGTGAGCGATCGACTTGCATGACACGGGCTCGGACATCTGTTTCGTCATCAAGCCGTTTCACGACAGATAACGAGTTGTTTACTGCTACCCTGGTGTCAGGCTCAAGCTCAGAGCGCATCTCATCGGTGACCTCCGTGAGTGCTTCTTGATTGTTACCATGTTGTTTGATGACCACACCATCATCGTTCAACTCTTGAACTGTTGCAACAAATAGCGGTGACTGCTTGAGTTTCTTATTCTCATGCGTCAGCCGCTCTAATTTTTGTTGATACTTATTATTCTCCGCGTTCGCATCCAGTAGTTTATCGCGCATCTCCTCGTTTTGCGACTCAAGAATGTCGAGGCGCTCGCGAAGTGCCTGAATTTTTTCCCGCTGCGACGCTGTCTCCTTATCGTAGGGGAGCTCAACGTCGTCCACAGATTCAGTCATCATTGTCAATAAGGTGGGACCTCATAAGAGGCTTCGGGTAGCTGAAAATACACGATAAAGAAAATGGGTTCTCCCGCTTCCTATCGGCTGAATTCTGGAGATAAACAATCGAACGAATCTCTGTGTCGATGATCAGTAGAGAGAGTGAAGTGAACTACCCACCCGACTCAGCCGTCAGAGACGACTCCAGTGAGGGCGGGGATTCCAGCGAAGTTTGTTGCAAATTCTGACGCTGTTCTGACTCAGAGAGCCATGTTTGCTGTAGGGCGTCCACAGACCGCTCTACAGATAAGCAAGGCGAGTGCCTCGGCTTTGTTCCCGGTTGGAAATCGCCGATTTCCGTTCCCGGAATAATGCTTTGGGTCTCAAACTCCTTGAGAGGGTGAAGCTGATATGAAGATTGGTAAATGATACCGAGTTCCACCCGACAATTGAACTCTCATAGCATCGCCTCAACAAGCGTGTAAAACCGGTGGTTGAGTCGGTTTTCGCAGCCGAAATCAAAAACGAAGCCGACCACGCCGACAGTCGCGAAACACGTCGCTCGAAGCCCATTATTGGGGACGAGTCACGGTTTCCAGAACGCCGATTGTCCAGCAAACCTTCGACTCCTACTTTTCGAGATTGACCTGACCTGCCCACACCGGGTGGGAGGCCCCCGGTTTGGTATGCGGGACAATGTTACCCGGTTACATATTTAGCGATATATAGATACCCGCCCATGAGCCAAGCGATGAGCCAGAGAATGACATATCCAAACACACCGACTCGTAACCGCCCTCGCCAGGCGCTCATATTTTCGTGGAGTTCGTCAAGATCAATATCTTCGACCGGATTGTTATAATAGTCTGCTTTTCGTTTCACCTGGAAAATCCGGACGATACCGGTCAGACCGAATGCTAATAAAGCATACGCTTGAAGTCCTAAAACAGCGTGTAATGCAACTGCCCCGCCGAACTGATCAAGAAGCCGAGGAATCATCCAGGTTACTACGGGGATTGTATTTAAAATGAGTCCTGGAATAATAAATTTGAGATGGTGTATTAACACTCCCCAACTTACCACTTCGGCATCAATCATGATCCAAGCGCCATAGAGGTAGAACGGAAAACTCGCTGTGACCATCATGGCAGCGAGAGTAGCGATGGTCTGCTCGGTAACCATTAGTGCAATATCGACCGCTGATGGTCTAAACTAACCGATATGAAAAGCGACGTGACGGTCTGTATCAACATCGTTATGCTCACTTATGACCCCACACATAGATAGGTTAATGACAGACACCGCCGATAGAGCGCCATCGGAAAGACCAGCGAGCAATCCTGGAGAGGCCAAGTCGGCGGACACATCTAACATTGAGAGCTTGCGTGCGAAGGTAGAAGAGAAATACGACTTTGATGACTTCGGCCCGACAGAGATGGCCGAGATGTCTTATGAAGAATGGGAGGCAGCCTTCGACCCCGACACGTGGATTGTTGGCGAGGAACTCCTTGACCGCGTTGAACAGGAGCTTCGTGCACGTGTATCTATACGAGAGATATTCGGAATCATTGAGCGCATACAGATTAACAGCGAGGACTGTCTCTTGGCTTACTCTGATGAGGGATATGCAATCATCTATCCTGACGGCTCAATTGATGGTGAGGGAACAATCCGTCGGGATGTTGAATCAACTGTTGCACTCTGCTCAATGGAGGAGTATGACCTCATGGAATCACCGGTTGATTCAGGATTACCGAACCCACAAGAAGTCGTAGAAGGCAGTGGAGAGTTCGGAAATTTCATGCTACAAATCGTTGCAGCAGCACAGCTACTCGTTGGAGTCGGTCTTCTCATGAGTTGGATATTCCTCTCGTCATTAGAAACAATCGTCGCTCCAGTCGCCGCAGGCGTTTTCATACTCATTGGGATCTTTCTCCTCGTTGTCGTGGCGAATGCAAGATTGTCAGATCGGTTCCGCGTTGAGGAATTCCGAGCACGACTCGCAGCACTCGAGAGGATCAAACGCGAGCGTCCAGCATTTCTTCCTGAAGAAGCAGTTGGCTCACACGAGACAAATACGTCTGCCAATGGCGTAGATCAAAACCACGAATGAGCCGGAAACAAGCCGGATACACATCTACTTTAGCTGTCAATGAGGGAATCCCCTTTGGCCTTCGCGAGCGTCGGAGACGCGAGCGAATACAGCGCCCACACGAGTTTACGCAGCTCATTGTTTCTCCACCACGCTATTCGGTCAAATGAGGGAGTCCGATATTCACCGCGCCTCTAACGGTGTTCAAGTGTGACAAGAAACGCACATCATCGGTTTCGAGTGTCTATCTAGGTGGAATGAGATACCCCGACTCTGGACCACCTGTCGAAATCGCCTGTGGAGTCTAAGGCCGCTGTGTCCACTTGCCAAGCTCCAGCACAGAAACAGCAAGCCCTCACCAAGCAAAGCCTTGAGCGCGGCAGGGTGGGGTCGTTCACAAGCTATAAGTCGGTGGGTTTAAGCACATTCCAGATCGACCTCAGTTGAATGAACAGGCGGGAATTTATCTCCATGTCGGGCATGCCTGTCACTGCTGTTGCGGTCTCTGCGAGCGCTGGTGTCGCCTCAGGTCAAGACAGCACAACAGCGACGCCAGGTGTACGCAGTGAGACTGAGAGTAACACTCCTCAGATGACTCAACCAGCGACATCCACATCGACCGCATCCAATGCCAGCGACGGTCCAACTCAAACCGTTAGCGTTGGCCCTGGTGGGGCACTCGTATTTGCACCAGGTACGGACGAACCAATGCAGATCACCCCAGGTACAACTGTTAGATTTGTTTGGGAATCGGACAATCATAATATCGTTGTCGATACTCAGCCGACCGATGCTTCTTGGAGTGGCCACGACACGCTTGAAAATGAAGGATTCACGTACTCGTACACCTTCGAGACGCTTGGAACATACGATTACTACTGCGAGCCGCACCGAACCGCTGGGATGGGTGCGACCATTGAAGTTGTCGAATCGATTGAAGTATCAGGGGGTGCTGGCGGTGAAAAAGAGTTGCATGATCTTGGCGTGCCGATTCAAGCGCACTGGGTCGGTGCCGCTACTATCTTAGGAATTATAGTTACAGTCATTTTTACGTTCTATGTGCTCAAGTATGGTGAGTCTGCACATACTGGGACTGGGAGGAATCAATAATGTCGTCAAGTGAAGGTACCTATGGTGACATCCATCGGTATGAACCCGCTCGAGAGAGCACTGCTGCAGCTATCACAATTGTCTTGCTCACGATTGCTGAGATCATCTTCGTGCTGTTATTCACCTATGGCCTGGTGTCTGGTTGGGGCCTTACTGACACCGGTAACATGTTTCTTGGTGCGCTCTTGGCAATGGTGTTCATCGATCTCGCATTTATTTTAGCACTCTATCGAAAAGAGTTCTTACCAGATGTTGTCATCGTCAAGAAACGACGGCGAAAGTGGGAAGATATCTATATTCGTGAGGACGATGTAGATGGAAGGAGCTTTGGCGAAGGTGCCTGGGACCAGATCAAACGAGCCATCTACCCATACTATAAGCGATAGATTATCCAAACAATGAGCTTAGAGAAAAAAGACGAATATGATCACAAGGGCTGGATGAAAAACAAGGACCTGTCTCCGATTGAGTCGGTCTTTCTCACGAGTCTCATCTGGTTAGACAAACGACTACGTATCGTTGATTATCTGGAGTTGCTGGAGACGCTGTATTACCGCGTCAATCTCCAGATGCCCAAGAGTCACACGGAGCAGTACAATCTCGATAATAAATTTTGGTACTGGTATCCATTATATACACTTGGTTTCTTCTCAACCGTCGCATACGTCGTTGCTGCTATTTCTGGTGCGCTACTTGGATTCTACTACAGCCCGTCGGCTGCTGCCGGAACTGAGGCGGCGGGAACCGTTGCATATGAGAGTCTCGCGCTCATTATGCAAGACCTACAGTTTGGCTTCATGCTTCGTTCTATCCATCGCTGGTCGGCTCAGGTGATGGTTGCAGCAGTCTTTTTACATATGCTTCGGGTGTACTTTACTGGAGCGTACAAGGAACCCCGCGAGTTGAACTGGCTGATCGGTATTGTCCTGATCAGTCTCACGATGGTGTTCGGCTACACTGGATATCTTCTTCCATGGGATCAGTTGGCGTACTGGGCAGGACAGATCGGCGTCGAAATGTCACTCTCCATTCCACTGGTCGGTGAGTGGGTTGCGCAGTTACTCTTTGGTGGATTTTCGCTCGGTCCAGCCACTCTACAGCGAATGTATATTATACATGTTTTCTTACTTCCATTTGTTGTAACCACACTCATTGCAATTCACATTGGTATTGTTTGGGTACAGGGCATCGCAGAACCACACTAATCGAATCTATGACAGGATCAGACGACAACAAAGCGAACGATGAACTGAGGACTGATGGCACTGGTATCGTCCCACCAGATAACGAGACACCCACTTGGAGTCAGCGAAAAGAGCGGAGTACTGGACTCGCGCGACTGACGTATGAGTATTTCGAGCGAGCCCGTCGGGAAGACCAGGACCTGCGACAGGAGTCGGAGTACGTTGAACGAGACATATTAGCATTTCCAACATGGCCACATGAGGTTATTAGGAACCTCGCGATTGGGAGCTTCTTTGTTGGAATGATATTGTTCCTCTCAGCGACGATGCCGCCACACATTGGGAATCCGGCAAATCCTTCGAGTACTCCAGCGATCATCCTTCCTGACTGGTATCTATATTGGTCATTCGGGCTGCTAAAGCTCGGGCCACTAAATCCTGAGCTGGCGGTCTTAGGCGGCCAGAAAATAATGAGTGACCGCACCTATGGAGTACTCGCAAATGTGGTCGTTGTTGGATTCGTTGCTATCGTCCCGTTCCTGAACAAAGGAAGTGCACGCCGACCAGTTGAACAACCGTTCTGGGCTGCTGTTGGCGTTGGCGGAGTCTTATTTGCTTTCACAATTAGCGTCTATTCAGCAAAGAACCTCATTCCAATGAATGTTCATCTATTGTTTGATCTGACATTCATTCTGCCGCTCGTTGGTGGATTCGTGACATGGGCAGTTCTCAAGACAATGCGAGAGGGGTACAGTTACGATCTTAATCGTCGATACTACCGGCTTCGTCCTCCAAAATAACACGATATATGAACCGGACCGACAGATGCCCTATAGCAAAGGAAAAAACGAGGGCTGAGGCCGGGGGCACCGCTCATGATTATATTCGTGATCACCGATTCCGACATGGCTGAGGATTCGCCCTCTCATGATCGCGACATCGTGGTTCCGATGCGACTATACAAGACTGTGACTGTGTTTTCGACACTCATTGCTATCATCAGCGTCGTACTGGGATTTTTATTGCTAGACGCTGCAGTCTTAAGTCTCAGCCTGATTGGTGACTTGATCCGATTTAGCCTGAACGCAGTTGGGATATCGATTTCTCCTTCGATCTTACAGGCCGTCTTTGCCTTCACTGGACTCGGGAGCATTGGAGTTGGCGCTGTCGTGTATATTCTTGGAACACGATTCCGTGCTGAGGGAATGGGAAAGTCTCAAGAGGGCACCACAGATACTTCAGAGTAATATGGCAGACGAGTTTATCAAAGGGCTAGGTATCTTCACTGCCGGCGGTTTAGGCTGGGTAGTTTTAGCAGGATGGTATCGCACTTCGAGCTTCGAAAGTAGTCAGCAACTGGTCGAGCCCGTTTCCCTGTCGGACTCGGCCACACTGTTCGATTCTCTCAGTGTAGTAACAATGGATATGCTTTTTTGGTTTACGATCATTGGTTCACTCACTTTTTGGGTAGTTATTCCAGTGTTCCGGCAGGCCCGCGAGGAAATTGAAAACCGTACACAGTGAGTGTATCAATTAGAAAAATTCTAATCACCGTCCGTTGTAGCCCTATCGTATGTATACATTACAGTTCCTGATCCCATTGGATCCTATTGCTGCATTAGACCCTCTTTTAGCGTATGTCATTCTCGTCATTGCAGTCATCAATGTGTTCACACGAGTAATTCAGCATCGTCACCACGTCGAGCAATCGACTGAGAGCAGTGATGACGGGACCCTCGCAAGATGGTTGCCACACACAGCAACGACTGTGAGTCTCGTGTTACTTTCATTCGTCTATATGATCCCAAACCCACATGGAGGAATGGTGATGAGCACATTTGCGCTGGGTGTATTTTTCACCGACTTCTTTGAATTCGAATCTCGGCTTGTTGAGGCCCGTTCGCGGTCGAAATCCATCTCTCGGCCGAAGGCAGCAATCGGAGCCTCTCTGTTTGCTGTCATCTACGCTGCCTACCAATCTCTGTTCTTTCTCGTCGAACCACTGTGGAACTCACTCGTGTAACCAAAGCAATCCGCTCTAGCGAAACCATTCGTTACCAAGAGAGTATGTGCAGGTATCCTCACTCACCCTGCTGTTGGGCAAGCTAAGGCCAACGACTCTTGCAGATCATATACGGTTGGGATATGTACTCCCCCGACTTGACCAAGAGGGAGATTCGCCTGCGATAGCACAATCCGTTTTTGAGCCATGCGATAAAATGGTCTGCCAGGCTCAGATTGAAGACACTCTGCTCTGTGATGACTCCAAGTTCGTTTCTCAATCCAGTTAACTCTGAGACAGTTGACAACTAATGCTTGTATCCACGACATCAAAAGTACCAGTGACGTAACTCAATCGCAGCAAGAGCCAACTGGTTCGAGAGACTTCATCTCTCGTCATCACGGAAATCTTCGATTTCCGTACGACCCCGAGGCTCGTCAGTAGACTCCCACCCTCACCGAGTAACTCGGTCGAAACCGATCGTTCGCGTTCAACGTCCCTGAGATGAGGGACAATTGACTCGTGGCCCGTTCAGCACCAGACGTGAGCCAGCGCTGAGACGCCACCCGATGTTTCGAGCGGCGTTGTAATCGCTTTACAACTGTTTACCGCACTTCAGGTACTCGAACTCGTCACCGTCACGATTGTCCTCATGGGTGAACCCACACTCCCCGTGGCTACACCCTGGTGTGGGCAGGAGGGACGTCATATACGCCGATGCCGTATTCTCTGGCTTTGTATTCGACGTGACGCTGAAGTTCACGGAACGCTGGAACTTTGAGCCGTTCGAGATGCGCCCTCGGATATAGTTCAACTTCTCGAACGCAATCGCCGTGCAGTCGTTTTCGACGGCTTCTCGAACGAGTGCTTTTGACACCCTGTGGAAGCACTTCACCGAGCGAATCGACTGCCGATGCTCTTGATTGTGAGATGTGCCGAGCGAGTGCCTGTCTGTTGCAGGTTGCCGCGCCGACGTTCGTACTCGTCGCGCCTGTGGTTGAGGGAAGGTAGTCTGTATTCCCGACGAACCCTCCAGTTAACGTGACGGCGAGGTATCCACGTTCAGATCGACACCGAGAACCACTCCGTTCTCGGATTCACTGTCGCTTGAGTCGGTTCCAACCTCTTTCTTGACGACGATGGGGGTAGTACGTGCCGTCGCGCTCGTGGAGCGTTGCTTCGCCTTTCCCGTCAGTCCAATACTTCTCGAATGGCGTTCCCCCGCCCTTGACTGGCATAACGTATTCGACAGTCACCCGCTTGTCAGGTATGCCAAGCGTAACGTGGTCGTCAGTGTAGGTGACAGTTCGCCCATTGTACACGACGACCGTGCCTTTGAATTCGGGTTTGGTGGCTTTCTCACTGTCTTCGGTGATGCGGTCTTTGCAGTTCCAACTGCTGTCGAAGCACGGTTGCGTGCTGACTGGACAACACTGGATTGCAGAAAGAGGGCCTCACGAACGTCAGAGTAGGTCTCGTCGTGGAAGGTATTCTTCGCGTCCGTGATTTGGGTTGCGGTTCCATCTGTGGTCTGCGGCGTGTTTCGCCGCTTCTCGGAACTGCTCGAAGGTCTCATCAAGAACTTCGTGGTCGTCCTCGGAAACGCCGAGTTTGATTTGGATGCTCCGAACAATCTCCACTCTTCATAGTAACCTTAGAGATATTTGAACGGGTATATTATGATGGAGAGTCATATTTGCCATCGAACGTGGTTTGTTGAGTGAAGTGTCAGCTTCCTCCCGGATCTCAAGGGTTGGGGTATCCACCTCAACATCCGATGAAATCATCTCTGAAACGAGACAGATATTCAATTCAGGCGAGACTCATCGTAAAGCCTCATCAATTGCTTGTATGAATTTCTCTGGAAACTCAACATGTGGCAACAGTTTTGCTGCATCAAATACGACCAGTCGTGACCCTGTTGCTTCGGCTAACTCACGCCCATTGCTGAGCGGCGTCAGCTCTGCGTCCCGGCCCCAGATAAGGGTGGTAGGCACGTCAATATCAATAAGTGACTGTTTGAGGGAGACGTCACTATTTAAGAACCCGCTAATGAATGAAGCAGGCGCAAATCGAGCGTTTGGCTGGTGAGCCGTTTGCCATTCGTACTCTATCCAACTCTCGGACACGTTTTCCGTGTCATAGTAGCCATGATCAGCGTTGAAATACCGAATAGCAAACTTGGCCGTCAGTAGATTGAATAGAGCCCTACCGATTAGCGGTGCGTAGAGGAGTTCTCGCACGACAGTTCGCTGCTGTGGAGCGGTTGTATCGGTCGGACAAATCGCAATGAACTCGCTGCTTGAGACTGTCTGAAGTGCCTCTGCAGTAAATCCTGTTGTTAGTGATGAGGCAATGACTACTGGGTCGGCGTACTGTTTAAGAAATGCTTCAACAAACGATTCATAATATGCAGCTGAATACCGGAGTTTTGGGCGGTCAGACATCCCAAATCCGGGTAGGTCTGGGGCAACCACGTGATACTTCTCAGCGAGCTGGTCGAATATCTGGCGGAACTCACCACTTGAGCCAGCAGCATTCAGTCCATGAAGTAGTACAACCGTCTGGGAACTGGGGTTTCCAGCAGTCACATATCGCACTGCAGTATCGTGCCATTGAAATGTCTCTTGACTCCCTGAAAGTGGTGGCTCGAGTGGCTCCGCTCGGCGGCGTAGCAGCTCATTTGAAGCTGCAAGTGCACCGAGTCCGGCGACCCCTGCTGAAATCCCTCGCTTGATGTTCATGATTACTATTCGTTAGCGAGTCGCTTCAGCATCATGAACGGTGCGGTGTAGCTATTGGGACTGATTCGTGTCTGTCACTGTCTCGATGCCTGCCTCAGTGAGTATCCGTTCAACCTCATCATACGGATCGCTCAATCCACTCATGATCCGATCCTATCCACGGCCTCTTCTCTGAGAGCCGATGTGGTTAGCTCTTCAATCCGTCGTGCGACCTCCTGTCGCGTTCGCTGGCAAAGGGCCGTTTGAATCCGTGCAGGGTGAGACCGGACTCCAGTATCCGGTGTCGATAAAAACGTTTGATATGCTTCAATCGCGTTAATTACGTCTTCGATACCTTTCGCACTCGTCGCAACTGTCACTTTAATTGGGACTTCCCAGTATTCGTTATCCTGTGCTTCGACAGTTGTTTTCATCTGAAGCGCAGTAGACAGATGACGGCGCTGAGCCATCCGCTCGAGTTCAGCCATCGTTTTTTCAACGCCTGGTCGATCAGCTTTATTGACGACAAACGGATCTGCAATCTGTGAACGACCCTGACCGACCGCTGGCAAGTATATAGGTTTCCAACGAGTAATTTATATCCTGGTTCACGGTTTTCGATGATCGTTATCGCCCTGGGCAATGCACGCTGATCTCCATCGACCAGTCTTTCGACAATTGCTTGCCCTTGCGTTGTGGAATCGACCATGTTCAATCGTGGCCCGTGGCATGTTCATGCACAAGCTCGACAGTCTCACTCATGGGCGTTTTAGGGCCAAAAATAGCATCGACTCCTTCGGTCCTCAATGCCCTGCAGTCGTTCTCAAGAATAATTCCCTCGACTAATCACAGCGTATCCTCACAAGCATCGTACGAGTTGAGTCCGTCAATTATTTTCGGGACTAACATACAGTGTGCACCTGAGAGGATTGAAATACCGAGCACGTTGACGTCTTCCTGAACAGCCGCCTGCACGATCTCTTCAGGCGAGCGATGCAGTCCTGAATAGACGACCTCGAAGCCCGCATCGCGACCGGCTAATAATATGTGCTCCTCGGCCGTGGCCGTTGAGTCCCGCCTTCGGAATAAGACATCGGATTTTCGATCTCCGTTCATGTGCGCTGTCTTCGTTCATATGGTTGCCCATGGTTGTCATATCTATAATAGGAGTGCACGGTCCAGCTTTACTGAGAGGAGCCTGAATCGGGGCACATATGCCCTCATAAACACGTTCAGATCATTTCCTCAGCCCGTAATCCCTTCATCACATCCTCGATCAGTATGTCGACATCTTCATATGGGAAGTCTTGATGTGCGCTAAGTTTCAGGCCCATCTCCATGGCAGTGAGCGTGACATCCCCGGCTCGAAACTTCGTTGCTGGTCCATCCGGGAGTGTCGGTACAAGCTCCATCTGACTTGTGACCGGAAACTCTGCCCTGCTGAACGCCTCACGAAACTGATTGCGTAGCTCCGCCTCGACATCCGTCATAGCCCAGAGGTATGGGAGTACTTGCAAAAACGTTCCGAAATATCAGCTCTCTGTGGAAAACTTCGAATCAAAGTATTCACTATCGGGTATACTCAATCAACGTATATGATTGACGGCAATTCAGGACTGTCCCGCCGGGCATTTATCAGCAGTGCAACAGCTACTGGTGCACTCGCTGGGGTGAGTTCCACGGCTGCAGCACAGGAGTCTGCATCAACAGAGACAGAGATAGTGACAGTTGGACCAGGCGGATCTTTAGTTTTCGAACCAGGGACTGATTCAACGATGCAAATTACTCCTGGTACGACGATCGAGTTCGTATGGGACTCGGATAATCATAATATCGTCGTTGATACCCAGCCTGATGGTGCATCATGGGACGGTCATGAGACGATTGAGAACGAGGGATTCACTCATTCGCACACGTTTGAGACACTCGGGACGTACGAATACTACTGTGCTCCACATCAGACCGCTGGGATGGGTGCGACCATTGAAGTTGTCGAGTCTATCTCCACACCGATGCCATCAAACGTTCCAGCAGTTCCCGATTCTGCGAAAACACTTGGAGTTGCGACAACGTTTGCGTTGATTGCGACCTTGGGAATGGGATTTTTTTTCATGAAGTACGGTGGAGATTGGGACGTAGAGGATAATTGACCCAACCTCCGAAAGATTGAATCGGGGAATAGAACAAACACATATCCTCAAGACTCCAATCACGTGCCGGGTGGGTCGTGAACGTCGTGCGCCTCAAGACGCGTGACATCCTCTCCGTGCTGAAGCGCGAGGCTTTGCGCTTGAACGTTCCGTACTCATCCCCACTGCGTTTGTACATGCTGGACGTATACATCGACACTGTGAATCATGACGGCATTCGTGTGGTCTCGTTGATTATGACACATCTCGTCTTCACTGAGGCTGTTGGCTTTCTTCGACCAGTATATCATCTGTGAATATCTTCATCTCCTCTGTCAGTAGCCCCCAACCGCTGAAATAACGACTCGAACTGCTCATTGATGCTTCCAACATCGTAATCGGCGAATGTCCTATCGATTGTTTTGTGCTCTCTCTTGGCCACACCCGCAATGGCACTGGCGATTTGCTGTGACTGCGTAATTGGTACCCCACGGTCGTGTTTCTCAGCCAGCTCGTGTGCACTTGAACGTGCTTGGTACTCGACAACCCCAACACACCCACAGCTGAGAGCCCAGAGAAGATACCGTGCAAAAGGCTCTCGTGCTGCGGTCTGTACAAATACACGTGCACCCTTAAGTATCGGTACGAACCGCTCTGGCTCAAGCGTATCTACAAACTTTGTTCGGTCGAAAATACGTAGATTCTGTGCAGTTTGCATTGCCTGCGCTCGCTGTAGCCCAGTTCCGATGACTGCCGCCCGCCAGCGTTTGTTCCGCAGTCCGGCCAGTCCTAACAGAAACGAATCGATATTTGCGTGTGCATCTAACTGATTAATGAATACGATGTGCGCGGTGTCTTCGACCGAAGCGCGCTCAATCTTATCGAGATAAATTGGCTCTGGGATGCGTGTCACCACATTGTTCTCAATTCCGAGCCGACGCACATTCACTTCGACCATCTCTGAGGGAACGATATGATGAGTCGCAAGGCGTGCTGCTCGTTGTCGGATCCACGGGTGCTTACCCGCGTATACATCCCACCAATCAATGATGACCGGCGCTTGAGCAAATAACCCTCCAGTCTCTGCGGCTAAAACCTGAAGTGGTGGATTATTTGCCACATGAATGACATCCGGCCGATATTTTGAGAGTGCCGGTGGTAATTTCACAGCAAATTCATAACTTGCTTGTGTCTGTGTAACAGCGACATATCTCACATCTGCCTGTGTGAATGACAAGATATCGCCTTCCCACCATTGTGCACAAAAAACACTCACCTCGTGACCGCGTGAAGCAATATACTCAGATACACGTCGCATCCGTTTGGTCGCAGCACTTGGGTGCGCTTGCTCAGTGTACAGAGAGACGATAGCCACACGCATACTGAGTAAGCACAATCGAATACAAAAAAACCGCCGTATTTTCTGCTTTGAGGTGTCATGGACAATGCAAGGCAGATGCCACAGAGCTGTCTGAAAATCGAAGATTTCTGCGATAACTCGAAGGTCACCTCTCCACTGACGTGATACTGAGACGACTTCCCTCGTCCTACACTATGCTATCTCAGCATGACCCCAACGACGACTGCACCTGTCGACTCAATGTACTCCCAGCCGTATGCATGATTCAGTAGCAGGTAAGCGATGACACCAAGTGAGAGTGAGAGAATCCACGCACTCGCTGCGATACGACCAACTCGGCGATGAGGTGTCTGCGTTCGCAGTTCCTCTGGAGTGTGTGTCGCCCCGAGGATGAGCGCATACAGGACAACTGGAACGGAGATGATCGAGAGGATGATATGAACGGCGAGCATGGCCAAATATGGATAGTAAACGACTGATGGTCCAACGAACTCCTTTGTTCCACCTCCTCCAATCTTTGTCAAATATAGGCCCAGGAAAATGATGATCAGAGCAAACGAACTCATCATTGCTGTGGCGTGTTTTTTTACCTCACCACGACGGATCGCTCGCCAACCGTAAGCGATAACCAATACGTTAATTGCATTTATGATTGCAATAGTGTCTGCAAGACGATTGACCGCCGTGAGAGTTAATTCAGGAAATACATTCGCCGGCACGAAACCAATGAAGGTCCCGATAACCGCCGCATACCCTATGACAGCGAGCACTACCGTCGCGATGAGGGGGTGTGCCTTCGTCCAGCCCCGTACTGCTGTTGTGCTCATGGCTCAGCTAACTCAACAGATGACTTTTAGCTTCCGTCATATGATTTCAGTTACCGTTGCGGCTTGTCTGGCTGCGGTTCGGCTTATGCCATTGCCCAAGATTGTATGTCGATCTCTGATCGTGTGTGCAGTGGTCACTGCCTCAATAAACGTCTCCTCCTCAATTCCAAGATCAGCAGCCTTCGTCGGGGCTCCAACCTCATCGAGGGCAGTTGCAATGTCAGTGTACTCTCCTGTGTCCCCAGAATGAAGATACTCTGTCAGGATGGCAGCGACCCCGACTTGGTGTCCATGAAGTGCCGCACCGGGCATGAGTCGGTCGAGTTGGTGTGAGATCAAATGCTCTGCTCCAGAGGCAGGTCGCGAGGATCCTGCAATTGACATCGCAACCCCAGACGAGACAAGCGCCTTTGCGACCACCCACGCTGATTCCTCAAACCCGGGCTTAATGACGTCAGCACTGCTGACCAGCATTTCGGCGGTCATCTGAGAGAGTGCTCCAGCATACTCGCTGTATCCGACGTCTTGTAGCCGGTTTGCTAACTGCCAATCTTTAATTGCCGTATAGTTTGAAATAATATCTGCACAGCCTGCTGTGGTGAGCTCCCACGGGGCTTCAGCGAGAATCGCTGTATCAGCCACGACTGCCAGTGGTGGGTTTGCTGCAACTGAATGTCGTGTATCTCCTTCTGGAATTGAGGACCGACCTGAAACGATTCCATCGTGACTTGCAGCTGTTGGGACCGACACAAACCCACATCCAAGTTGTTCAGAAGCCATCTTGGCGATATCGATTGGTTTCCCCCCACCGACAGCGAGTAGATACCCGACATCTGCCGCACTCGCGGTATCGACAACCCCCTCAACAGCCTCAAAGCTCGCCTTCTCAACGATAGTGGTAACCGGGTGATCAAACTGTTCGCGGACAGTGTCACCAACAAGCGAATTGGGCGTCGGCGAAGTGACAATGAGCGGTGGCCCTGAAAGATATAGGCCGCCGACCGCGGCAGCAAGATCATCGATTACACGATGGCCGACGAGGACCGTCCTGGGGAGGTTAATCCACGTCGTCTTCTCGAACATATATGTCACTCTACGTGCTAGCTGAAAATCTTTCTCGATTATATGACGCTATCGACGACAGGAAACAACTGCGTGACACTCCGAGTGAGAAACAGCACCCCAAATCCAACGAGTACAACCGCGGAGAGAACAGTAATCGTTGGGCCTAAGAGAGTTGACTGTCGCCTCGCCCGTGCGAGCGCGGCTGGAAATCCAGTAATCCAGACAGTGATGCCACCGAATAGGCCAACGAGGAGCGCTGGTGACCCCGTTTCAACGATCAGTATCCCTGCCAGTTGGTTACCAACATAGGGTGTCTGTGCTAAGATATCGAACTGCCCTGATTGTAATAACCCAACGCCAATCGTTAACCAGAATAATATCTGATATGGGTTGCTTAGTGCAAGTATGAATGCTTTTAGGAATCCTGTATGACTATTTTGACTGGCACCGCAATTGGCATGAGTATCGATGTCATCCGCAGCTGCAGGTGATTGCTCGGGGTCCATTCTGAAATCATATCGAAGCTCAGAGACTGCACCCATTGCAAAGTAAATCATCAACACGCCACCAATACCACTCATCACGCTTCGAAGCAGTGGAAAGTCTCGAACGAAGCTCACGACGCCTATGACAGCAAGTAGGAAGAAAATCACATCAGCGAACATCGCCCCAAGTCCAGCGTAAAAGCCTGCACTCCATCCACGAAGGACGCTCTCCTCAGCAATAATCGCGTTCATCGGACCAGGCGGGGCTGCAAGAGCGATTCCAAAAATAATGCCTGCAATAAGAGTGATACCCGCGGTTACCATTAGATGTACTGAGCGACTAAGCCGAATAAACGAACCGACCCTCGCTGGTGATGAATTTCATCCATCTTACAGAACCGAACCGATGACCGTGGTGAGTGTTCCGACTAGATCTTCCCAGATAGAGTATCCAGTAATCATCCCAAGCAACGTATCCAGCCCGAAGAAGCCAAAGAGACCAGCCGAAAAGATGTGAGCTTTGCGCACATTCACACGATGTGAGAAGGTATGAAAGAAGTATGCATTGAGTAGACTCACTGGGAGTATCGCTGCCATCTCACCAAACCAAATCGCGGCACTGGCGCCATACTGGATCGCGAGACCAATTGTGACTAACTGTGTCTTATCGCCGAATTCGCCGGTCACCATGAGTGCAAATATTGGTAGAAATCCACCAAGAGAGCTGCTATATTGCTGGAGTGGTCCTGGTAGTTCTAACCGCTCAAGCGTTGGCAGCCCTCCGTCTGTCTCTGGATTTGCTGTTGTTTCGCCGCTCGCAGATGCTGGTGCAGACCGAAGTAAGAGAATGGCGAATGCAAGAAATAGTATCGCTGTTATGCCGTCAAGCAGCAGTGGTGACAACGCTCGTTGAAGAGCACGTCCGAACATAATTTCTAATGTCGTCCACCCTGCAAACGCCGACCCGGCGGCAGCAACGACGACGAGAGGGTCATACCGTGCGGAGAGTCCAGCGATGATGAACTGGACCTTTTCGCCGGGGAGTACGACTAACTGAGCCACGAGCGCAACGAAAAATATCTCAGCAAAGCTACTCATATACTTTGTTCACCTCCGATGAAGTCTCAGATCCTGCTTCAGGCTGGGCTTGAACGAAAATTGCCTCTGAAATCTGCTCGGGAAGACTCTGTGTGTCTGAGGATTCGCTTGCATTTTGTTGTCCCTCCGTGTGAATGTTGACGGTCATCATTCCGAACGGTGCACAATCAGTGATACTCAGGAGTGCGCCCGGCCGAATGCCACTCGCAGCAAGATACTCAAGTTCTTCTTGACTTCGATCTCTTACCCTGACGACATGGACAGTTTCTCCGACATCACACTCTGCAAGCGAGAGTTCCTCATGAGATCCGGGATGACGCAGGTCGGCCCGCGGGATTGGATCTCCGTGGGGGTCAACCTCTGGTTCATCAAGCGCCGTGGCGACACGGTCGGTAAACAATTCACTGATGTGGTGTTCGAGTCGTTCAGCCTCTGCATGCACTTCGCTCCAGGAAAAATCCAGATATTCGACTAAGTACGTCTCAAGCAAGCGGTGCCGCCGAATGATTTCGAGTGCCCGTGTTTCACCCCTTTGGGTGAGGGTTGCTCCGTGGTATTTTTGACGGTCAATGAGCTCACATTCTTCGAGCGTATCAAGCATACTACTGACTGTCGCTGGCGTTCGATCGAGTTCTGTTGCTAATGTTGACGGAGGAATTGGTGGCGATGTTCGTAGCTGCAGTGTATAGAGGGCCTTGAGATAGTCTTCCATGACGTCGCTTACCATATTCGAATTTAGACCAATCTAAATAATAAGTTTAGTGGTACAAAATTTTAAATGCCCTTACCCATCAGATGACTTCGGAGGATATCTGCCGTCTGCATCCCCGACTCAGTATTAATCGCAACCACCTGTGCGGACGCTGATAGTTCTCCCATCTCACGCAGGGCTTCACAGCCTGCAATCGCTGCGCCACCAGCAGCACCGACTTGTAATGCAACAGATTGTGCGGCCTGCACTGCAGCTTCGAGAATAACATCGTCATCAACACTGATGATTGAGCCACCACTCTCAGTCGCTGCTGTAACTGCAGCATGCCCCAGTGGTGGAGCTGGAATTTCTAATTCCCCGATGATTGTATCTGGCGTTTGACACGTAGATATGCTCTCTGCAGATGCTCCCACAAGTGGCGCACATCCGCTTGCCTGGACGCCAAAGAGACGTGGCTGAGTGACTATCTGCCCGGTTTCTAAGAGACAATCAAAGCCCTTTGCAATACCGGCGAGCAACTCGCCACTCGCCGTGGGGACAACTACCGCGTCTGGCACTGTCCAGTTATGAGCTTCCGCGATCTCGAATGCGATTGTTTTGTACGCATCATGACGAAATGGATTATCTCGTTCCTGTAATGTATACCAGTCGGTCTGCAGTTCTGACTGAGCAGCTGCTTTCGCATCCGAATATCGACCACCAATAACCTTCATCTCGCCCCCGTGGACGTTGATCATCGCTTTGTTGCTAAATGGTGCCCGTGATGGGACGAATTCATAAGACCGCAGTCCAGCCTTTGAGGCATATGCAGCCGCTGACTGTGCACTATTTCCGGCCCCAGCAGAGGCTACCAATTCAGCGCCGGACGCTTTAGCTGCTGTTACTGCTGCGGACAGTCCGCGGTCAAAGACTGATCCCGTTGGATTTCGCGACTCATCCTTGATTATGAGATCATTCACCCCGCAGTCTGCGGCGAGTGTCTCGGTTTTGATAAGTGGTGTGCGTCCTTCACCAGCCGTGACAGGGGTACAGAATGGGAGTGCCTCAGCGTACCGCCACATTGAGTTCACGTGGTCGGCTAATTCACCGTCTTTCCAGCCAAGTTGGGTCGTTTCATACTCTGGTTCACGTCTCCCACCACTCTCTGTTGGCCCAGTCGATAATGTGGATAGTTTATTTCCTGACGCAGTGCAATACAACCCCTGGTATCTGGACGAGTGAGTCATACCCGGACATCTGACTCTGCAGATTAATCAGTACCTATTCAACCCGGTGTGTCCACAGGGCATCGCTTTCCAACGGGATAGAAACGCTATCAAGATATGAAAGGAAAGGACAGACATGAACGAATCGTCTGTCGTCGTTGTTGGCGGTGGACTCGCTGGATTAGTCGCTGCCCGTCGGTTAGCTGTTCAGGGATATCAGGTCATGCTATTTGAGCAACGCTCATCACTTGGCGGCCGCGTTCGAAGCCACACAGTCGATGGGTTCACCCTTGATGAGGGGTTTCAAGTGCTATTTACCTCATATCCTGCCGTCCAACGGGAATTAGAGACTGAGGCACTACAGCTTCGATACTTTACTCCGGGGGCAATCATAGCCCGCCCTCACTCTCGGTCTGTGTTAGCCGACCCACTCCGTGATCCGCGGTCGGCGTTAGCCTCAGTTCAAAACGATGAGGTGACATTCACCGACAAGCTCCGAACGCTTCTGCTTAGACAGCACGTTGAATCCCGATCAGAGACGGAGATCTTTGAGAGTCCGGATGAATCAATTCGAGAGTATCTGAGGTCATGGGGGTTTTCAAAACAATATATCAATAATTTTATTGCCCCGTTCTATGGCGGCATTACTTTAGATCGAACATTATCGACCTCAAAACGCGTGTTCGAATATACGTTCAAATCACTTGCCACTGGCCGAGCAGCTATTCCAGCAGCAGGAATGGGAATGATCGCAAAACAACTCGAGAGTCGTGCGCGGACTGCAGGAGTCTCAATTGTTACCAACCGCTCTGTTGAGTCGATTCACCGGACGAACAGTGGAGTTGACATTGAGACCGAAAATGACACCATCTCTGCAGATGCAGGTGTTATCGCGACCGATCCCAAAGAAGCCACGCGACTAAGCGGAGTCACATCAATCCCGACAGATGCACGTGGCTCTGTCACTCAGTACTATCGCTTACCATTTGATAAAAATCCCATTTCTTCGACAAAGCTACTGCTCAACGCAGAGAGTGCATCACCAAATACTATCGCTCCTTTATCAAGTGTCGCTCCCGAATATGCGCCACCAGGTGAGTCTCTGTTGAGCGCCACATTTATTAACGAGGGTGCTCAGCACCGATCCCCTGACAGACTCGTTGAAGAGACGAGAGAAACACTCAGCGCGTGGTACCCCGATACATCGTGGGCGGATTTCGAAGTGGTTGAAACGACTGCTGTCCCCTTCGCACAATTCGCACAACCACCCGGCATACATGATCAACTTCCCGATGTCGATGCCCCTGATGGGCCTCTGTACTTAGCTGGAGACTATACAACGTGGTCAGCAATACAGGGAGCGCTTCGTAGTGGGCGAGAAGCAGCAGGTGCGGTCCGCCGAGATTTTCCGTCATCCGTCTGAACAATCTTAGACAACTCGATTGAACCATCTTGGATCATATCACGTGCATCACAGATACTCTGTGAGTTCCGCGAGTGGTGGAAACTCCAGTATATCCTCGCTTGAGGAATCAAAAATGAGTGGTGTTATACTGTCTATATCTTCGAGTAGTGGTGATTGAAACGCATCCTTGCTCATGCGGTTCACAACAACTCCAGGTGACAGCCGCGAGAATGCTGGGAGCACGAGGACATCAGATTCGTTGCATTGAATTTCGAGAAAGCAGGGATGACGGGTTCCCTCAATGCGTATCGTGGGATGTTCGTGCCCAATAATATACCGCCTTGCACCGACTGATGGGATCTCATGCCCGTGGCAAACAACCGTCTGAGAGTCTTCAATGATGTACGACTCGTGAGCATTGCCTGTCCACCACTCGGTTAACATATTGTCATGATTTCCCTGAATACACGTGAGTGTCGCCCCATGAGCATGGCAGCGATCTTCCAGTGCGTCAATTGTGGATCGCGAACGTGCCGTGAGTCGGCCGAATTCATGGAAAATATCTCCCGCTAGCACGACCTCCTCCGGCGCCACTGTTGTGAGGTGCATATCAACCCGATCAACCAAGTCAGATTGCTCACCAAGCGGGAATTCCACATTTGAAGCTTCATCGCGGCCGATATGCAAGTCTGAAAGCACGAGTATCGAGCCTGAATTGAGGACAATACTGCGGTCTCTGTATTGAATATCTTGCACGATTGGTATGATAGTAAGCTTGGACCCGCTCGTATCAATGACTTTCCAAAGCGAATTTCCAGAGGTGATATTGATCGAAGAGCACAGATATATACATCTATTCACATTTTTTGATACTCAAGGCTGCTGCTTTCAGCTCGCACTCTGGTGATGGCTTTGAGGTAGTGTTCAACCCACCTCATACCCAGCGAGTTTACTCGTTTGTTTGAGCATGTGTCTTTGCCACCCCATATGATTCTTGTAAATCTTGAAATTCTGACTGTGTACCACCGTGGTCGGGGTGGGCGTGCTTTACTCGCTCACGATATGCCTGCTGGATCTGTGCCGGATCGGCGGTGACAGATATCTCCAGTGTGTCAAACGCCTCTCTCACGCGTTGATCTTGGGTAGGCGGCAGCAATGTCTGCTGTGCTATCTCAAAGGGAAGACGGCGGCTCAACGCGCGAATCGACATCTCGTGTTCACATAGAACAGGGATCGTCGTGGTCGACTCCAATTGGAAGTATACATGCGGATCAAAGGTAATCGCAACATCCTCATTCGGAAGATAAAATTCGGTTTCGATACTCCCAATGTGATGATTCTCCCGAAAATCGATATGAGCCTCGCGGAGATATGATCTTATCTCAAGATGTCGTCGGTTTTCACCACCAATCTTGGTTGGTTCACCATCTGTTGGAAAGAGCCTTCCACCGACGACAAAGACCCCAGCGACAATAATCGACACGACGCTCCCAACTCCGATTCCAATCGCCAGCCAAGAGGGGATTGCGTTGATTACATCGCTGAGCACAGTTGTACTCAACAAGTGACGCTAAAAGTAGTATTCGACGTGCCCCACGCGTACCAGACAACGAAATTCGATATTTGTTGCCGAGTGATTTTTTCATAGCGGTAACAGCGCGGAAGCCCGCGCCTTTAGCCGTGGGAGGAAGCGCGGAAGCTCAGTGGCCCAACCCACAAACCACAGCATTGCCGACTCCTTGATGCCGTTCAAAAACGTTCATCAAGACGAGCCGTTGCTATGAGACAGATAATGTGGGAATTGAGCTACCCACCGCTAAAGCGGTGGGATTCAGCGTGGACTCCTGTTCGAGCCGACACGTCGGAGAATAGCCTCTGTCCAGCTTCAGCGTCCCACGATTCAAGCGCACGCCCAAGGGTGCGCCTTCGTCGCCCCCAGTTTGGTTGCGACGAAGATACCGCAAGCCAATGTTCTTCGTGGCGTCGTAGTCGGCATGGGTCTTGTACCCGCAGTTCAGACACGCGAAGTCCTCACCGCCACGGTTGTCGGGATGTGTCAACCCCGCAGTGAGCACCGACGACTCGTGTTCTCAGGGTCAATCTGTTCGACCATGATACCGTATTCTTCAGCCTTGTACGTAACGTAGTCGAATGCCTATTTGTGACCCCACGACGCTCCAGTCCGCTCACGAATATCGGTCAAATCCTCGGACGCAATCAATGAACACTCGTTCTCGCAGGCCTCCGTGACGAGTTCGTTCGCTACGCGGTGAAGCATTGAGTTGAACCGACCTTCTTCCTTCTGTCCGATGGACTGGATGTTCTCGTGTCCCATCGAGTGCCGCACTGCTGGAGCGAGCCACGCCACTTTTCATGAACGTGGCGCGGGAACGTGCACTCAAGCTCCGGCGGGGGTAGAAGTCTCCTGCTGGAGGGGCGCTCTGTCAGTCCACCCTGAAGTCGGAGTCGGAGTCGGGGTTTGGGGGCTGATGACAGTGAACGCGACTGAAGTGGCGTCCGACACTCCCGTATCAGCAGAACGGGAGTCCACCGCCTCAGCGGTGGGTAGCTGACGTAACGACATGCCGGAAAGTACTTTTGACCCTCTCTGAAAGGATTAAGCAGAAATGGCCGTAGCTTGGCTTGCTGAGGTAGATGTCACCGATGTTGACACGGTTGGAGGCAAGGCAGCCTCACTAGGCGAACTGACTGATGCAGACCTCCCAGTTCCCTCTGGATTTGTGGTAACTGCTGATACGTATCGACGGTTTATTGAGTCAGCTGATATCGCCACTGAGTTGTTTGAGACGGTTGACGTCGATCATGAGGATTCTCAAGCACTGAAACATGCACATGAACGGGCACACGAGTTGATCATGGACACCGATATGCCGGAACGTGTTCGTGAGGAGATTTATCGCGCGTACACCGAGCTTGGCTCTGTTGAGGAGCCGTTCGTGGCTGTGCGTTCTTCTGCGACTGCTGAAGACCTGCCTGATGCCTCTTTCGCTGGACAGCAGGAAACGTTTCTAAACGTGCAATCTGAGATGCTCATTGACCGGGTCAAGGAATGCTGGGCCTCACTGTTCTCACAGCGAGCAATCTATTATCGTAATAGACAGGGATTCGCTCATGCAGACGTCGACATCGCAGTCGTCGTCCAAGAGATGGTCGATGCAGACAAATCTGGTGTAATGTTTACCTCTCATCCTTCAACGGGTGCAGACGAGGTAATAATTGAGGCTGCATGGGGGCTCGGAGAGGCTGTTGTCTCTGGGTCCGTTTCACCGGACAACTACACCATGGACAAGCAATCGGCCTCTGTCGAATCAGTCGAGATCGCTGATAAGAAGACGATGATGATAAAACAGGCAGCAAGTGGAGAGACCGTCGAAACTGAGGTGCCATCAAGTGATCGAGAGGCGCGCGTTCTCTCGGACACAGAGCTTGAGCAACTCGTCAAGCTTGGTCGGCAGGTCGAATCACACTATCAATCACCACAGGATGTCGAGTGGGCTATCAAGAATGGGTCTATTTACATGTTGCAATCACGGCCTATCACGACAATTGATTCAGAGAAGATGGATACTCATGACGAGTCGTCTGAAGAAACAGACGGTGTCATTGTCGATGGTCTCGGTGCAAGCCCGGGCGTAGCCTCGGGAGAGGCCCAGATTATCACTGAACTCAACCAGATTGACCAGGTCAGTAATGGCGACATTATCGTTACCGAAATGACGATGCCGGATATGGTGCCAGCAATGAAACGTGCATCTGGAATCGTCACTGACGAGGGAGGGATGACCTCACATGCATCGATTATCTCTCGTGAATTAGGGGTCCCCGCGGTCGTTGGGACCGAGACGGCCACTCAGCGTCTTACGAGCGGTAAGGCTGTGACTATCGATGGTGAGAAAGGAACAGTTCGACCTGGAGCTCAGCCGACTGACGAACAGCGAGAGCCAATTGAGGAAGCTCGCCCCACAACTCCAGTAAAGCCAATGACCGCAACACGAGTTAAAGTAAATGTGTCGATACCAGAGGCTGCAGAGCGAGCGGCAGCGACTGGTGCTGATGGGGTTGGGCTTCTTCGAACAGAGCATATGGTGCTCTCACTCGGCAAGACCCCTTCGAAATTTATTGCCGACCATGGCGAGCGGGCCTACATTGATGAACTAGTTGAAGGGATTCAAGCTGCAGCTGAGGAGTTTTACCCTCGCCCAGTTCGAGTGCGAACGCTTGATGCACCGACGGATGAGTTCAGACAACTCGAAGGTGGTGAGGATGAACCGCGAGAGCATAATCCAATGCTGGGATATCGAGGTATTCGACGCTCATTAGATAACCCCAAGTTGTTCAATCATGAGCTTCAAGCGTTTCGTCGGGTGTATCAGATGGGATATGATAACGTCGAACTCATGCTACCGCTCGTCAACGACGCTGAGGATGTCAGACAGGCACGGCACCACATGGAGGAGGCTGGAATTGACACAGACCGCCGCTCGTGGGGGATTATGATTGAGACACCGGCCGCAGCCCTGGAGATAGAGTCGATCGCAGACACTGGTGTTGACTTTGTCTCATTCGGGACGAACGACCTCACGCAGTATACGCTTGCAGTCGACAGAAATAATGAGCACGTCGCAGACCGCTTCGATGAACTCCACCCATCTATCCTCAGCCTCATCGAGACGACAATCGAAACTTGTCGGGAGCTTGATATCGATACAAGCATCTGTGGACAGGCAGGGTCACGCACAGAGATGGTTAATTTCCTCATCGAGGCAGGAATCTCATCAATCTCGGCAAATATTGATGCGGTAAGAGATGTTCAACACGAAGTCAAGCGTGTCGAACAACGCCTCATCTTGGATACAGTTCGTTAAAATTCGCCTTATGCGATACCAACGAGTGAACCAGCGGGATTTTGATTCTCCCGCTCTCATAGATAGATAGATGACACACGAGAAGTTTCCAACCGACACTCCGGCGGTTGTTACCTGCGGACTGCCGTACGCAAACGGTGAGCTCCACATTGGGCATCTGCGGACGTACGTCGGTGGGGATATTTTCAGCCGCGCGCTGAAGCGGATGGGACAGCAGACAGCCTTTGTCTCCGGATCGGACATGCATGGGACGCCAGTTGCAGTGAACGCTGCTGAGGAGGGCGTATCACCAGAAAAGTTTGCTCTGAGGCATCACGAGCAATACAAATCGACGTTCCCACAGTTCGATATTGAGTTCGATAATTACGGTCACACAGATGATGAGACAAACACGACAATTACACAATCAATCGTCACCGGCCTCATCAACGAAGGGTATGTATATGAAAAAGAAATTCCAGTTGCTTACGACCCCAACGCAGACCAGTGGCTTCCTGACCGATTTGTCGAGGGAACATGCCCATACTGCGGTGAACACGCTCGCGGTGACGAATGTGATGAGGGATGTGGTCGTCACTTAGAGCCAGGTGAGATCGAGACACCTGTTTCAACAATTACAGACAATAAGGCTGAGTACCGGTCTCGCCCACATCAGTTCTTCGCGGTCTCTGAACTCCAGTCATATCTCTCTGGATTTCTCGACCGATTAGAGGGGACGGCAAACGCACAGAATCAGCCACGAGAGTGGGTTGAAGGAGAGTTGCAAGATTGGTGCATTACGAGAGATATGGACTGGGGAATCGATTATCCTGAAGACTCAGATCTGGTCCTCTACGTGTGGGTTGACGCCCCAATTGAGTACGTCTCCTCAACGATGCAGTACACCGACACAGTCGGGTCTGACACATTTGACTGGGAGGCAGCGTGGCGTCCAGATGAAGACGGTGATGATGGCGAGATCATCCATATTATTGGCCGTGATATCATACAACATCATACAGTTTTCTGGCCAGCGATGCTACGTGCAGTCGGATACACTGAACCGCGCGCCGTGATGGCCTCGGGCTTCATTACTCTTGAGGGGAAGGGGTTTTCAACGTCCAGAAACCGTGCAGTCTGGGCAGATGAGTATCTTGATGAGGGATTTGACCCCGACATGCTGCGATATTATCTCGCAACGAATGGCGGTTTTCAACAGGATGTTGATTTCTCGTGGGCAAAATTTCGAGAGCGAGTGAACTCAGAACTGGTCAATACAGTTGGTAACTTCGCATACCGGTCACTCCTGTTTGCAGCCAGGGAGTATAATGGGACGCCTGAGGCGTCGCTCTCCGAGACAGTCGACACAGAGATTCAATCGGCCGTCGACCGTCTCCGTGAGGGAGTGAATGCTTATTCTGTTCGTGACATCGGCACTGCTGCTATTCGGTTAGCACAGTTTGGAAACGAGTATATTCAAAAGCACGAGCCTTGGAAGCTTGATGATGAAAATGGACAGAAAGCGCAAGTGATTCGTGACTGTGTACAAATCTCAAAAGCGATTGCAGTCCTTCTTGAACCAGTTGCTCCAAGCGCTGCCAGTCGACTCTGGGACGACATCAACGCAACTGGGAGTGTCCACACGGTTCAACTCGAGGCAGCGTTTGACCCTCCCGCTGATCAGTTCGAACAACCAACTGAATTATTCGAACCAATCGAGGCCGAACGTGTCGATGAGCTAACAGCGAAATTAGCTGACCGAACGACGACAGAGTCCTCAACAGACTCAGATAGCACGTCTGAATCGACACCCACCGAGGAGTCGGATTCGCCTGCGGTTGAGTCGCTGCTCGAAAATCAGGTCGATTTTGATACATTCCAGTCGCTGGATATCCGCGTCGGTGAAATTCAACAGGCGACGCCAATCGAAGGCGCTGACAAACTCGTGAAACTACAAGTCGATATCGGTGTTGAGACCCGCCAGATCGTCGCCGGTATTCGTCAACTACACGAGATTGACGAACTCCCTGGAACGCGTATCGTTGTCGTCGCAAATCTCGAAAAAACAGAGCTATTTGGCGTCGAATCAGATGGAATGGTACTTGCCGCTGGCGAGGATGCTGACCTCCTGACAACTCATGGGTCTGCCCTGCCAGGAACGAAAATCAAATAGTTTCTGTCTGAGCTTGATGTAACGTCAGGCGAAAATCTGCAACAGCTGTTTGATATCTGTTGGAGCACGCAGCAGAGCAGCGCACCGTCTCATTCGTAGTGAATCGACCGATACACTGAGCGTCTATTATCCAGTCGAACGCAAAGACACAGCGCCCGGATGCTCGAGCAGTCCAGTGACCGACCCGTGTGTCCGAGTGAGGAATGTGGGTCTGATACAAACCGGCTTAGCCGTGGAACGAACTCCGACAGTTTGGTTCAACGCTCTGACCGATACGACACAATATCAAGCCATCTTATTCGTCGGGGTGGAGTCGGAGGTCATGACGCCTGCGGCTCAAACGCTCTGGAGCGACACACGAACGAGGCGAGGCGGAGCAGGTCTGGGGAGTTCACTCAACGGCGGTCTTTTTAATTCATTCCCGAGTACACGCTTGCATGCGAAGCGCTAAAATCGTCTGTACGCTCGGCCCTGCATCAGACGACCGCGAAACGATTCGAGCGTTAGCCGATGCAGGAATGAGCGTCGTCCGGCTGAACGCCAGTCATGGGACTCCTGAGCATCGGAAGACCGTCATCGAGCGAGTCCGAACTGTCGATGCTGAGATTGAGTCCCCAGTGGCAGTCATGGTTGACCTACAGGGACCTGAAGTTCGAACTGCTCCAGTTGAGGAGCCGGTCGAAATCAGCAGCGATTCGACTGTTCGGTTTACTGAGTCAATGACCGCATCCTCAGATATCATTGGGCTTTCATACCCACTCACGGGTGTTTCCGTGGGTGATGCCGTCCTACTGGATGATGGTCGAATCGAGACGACAGTGACCGCAGTAAACGGTGATGATGTGTCTGCACATGTCAATACCGGTGGGACACTTGGAGGACGAAAAGGGGTGAACGTCCCTGGTGTAAATCTGGACATTGACCTCCTAACAGAGACCGACCGTCAGGAACTACAGGTCGCCGCAGATACACATGCAGACTTCGTCGCTGCTTCATTCGTTCGGACGGCCGCTGATGTGTATGAGATCAGTGATGCGCTTGATGGACTCGGAGTCGATATTCCCGTGATTGCCAAAATTGAGCGGGCTGGGGCGGTCGAGAATCTAGACGAAATTATCGATGCAGCATATGGGGTGATGGTCGCGAGGGGTGACCTGGGGGTAGAAATGCCACTCGAAGAGGTTCCTGTCATCCAAAAGCGGATCATTCGAACGTGTCATGAAACAGGAACACCTGTGATCACAGCGACAGAGATGCTGGACTCAATGGTCGAAGCTCGCCGCCCGACTCGCGCAGAAGCGTCTGATGTAGCCAATGCAGTACTTGATGGCACTGATGCAGTGATGCTCTCAGGCGAGACTGCTGTTGGGGAGAATCCGGTCACAGTCGTCGACACAATGGATCGGATTGTTCGTGAAGTCGAAGAATCACGTGAATACAGCGAGGTTCAAAAACAACGTATCCCAGATGCAACTGACAGTTCGCGGACCGAGGCGTTAGCCCGCTCGGCACGATATTTAGCACGGGATGTCGGTGCCTCTGCAATTGTCGCCGCCTCGGAGTCTGGATATACTGCCCGCAAAACAGCCAAGTTTCGACCAGGTGTACCCGTCGTTGCGAAGACGCCGACAGATCGCGTGCGGCGACAACTTGCTCTCTCTTGGGGTGTGATCCCGACATACGCGGGATATGTTGGCGATGTTGAGCGAATGATGCAAGATGCGGTCGATGCTGCACTGAACGCTGAAATCGCCGCCTCTGGCGATACAATCGTCGTGCTGTCAGGAATGATGACAGAGCTCGAGGGGACAAACACAACAAATATGTTGAAAGTCCACGTGGCTGCAGAAACCATAACCACCGGCCGAAAAGTCGTTGGGGGAAGGGCCGTCGGGCCACTTATTCGCACTCATTCTGGTAGTATTGGAGAGATTGACTCAGGGTCGATTCTCGCGCTCGAGCAGGACTTCGAGGGAGAGTTCGACACAAACCTGCACAGTATCGGAGGCATTGTTGACGCTCGGTCAGGAATGACAGGCTATCCTGCACTTGTCGCCCGTGAACTCGATATCCCGATGATCTCTGGTGCCCCGCTCCCGCCTGAGGCAGAGTCAGGGTCACCCGTCACCCTCCACGCTGAGCGTGGGATCGTTTATGATGGCGATCTCACGCACACACGTGAGAATGACGGTGACTACCGCATTTCAGACCACTCAGTCGTCTCCTCAGCAAATCAGGAACATTGAATATCGCCGACAGAGGTTAGTTGTCTGCTCACTCATCAATACATATGTCTCGTTCAGAGTCACCCGCTACTCCAGACACCTCTTCTTCAGCCACCGAGGCTGAGGAGACGCCTCGTCGACCAATTGAGCCGGAGCGTCCGCGTGTGGAAAATATCGTGTTTGTGCTTCTCGGAGTCGTTGGAACAGTTGGGCTATTAGTGAATACACTCGGACTAAATCTGGTTTAATGCGTCGTTCCGGCTGTAACAACTGTTAATCCCCACAAAGACATATACTCCTTATGAGCCTATCCACACTACAAGTATCTATTCCTGTAGAGACACTATCGCTTCTCCTGATGGCAGCAGGGCTGGGATTAAGCATTCTTGAAGCATTCGCCCCTGGTGCGCACTTTATTGTCGTCGGCATTTCATTATTGGGAGCGGGTCTCTTTGGCTTTGGATTTGGTATTGCCTCCCCACTGATTCTTGGGGCAATGGTATTGCTCTTTGGCGTGATTGCGCTGGTTGGGTATCACGAGGTGAATCTGTATGGAGGTGAAAGCGTAGAACAAACTCGTGACTCTGATAGCCTTCGTGGGCGAACCGGCGAGGTTACAGAGCAGGTTACCGAAAGCAGCGGTGAGGTGAAAATTGAAAATGGAGGGCTTAATCCTTACTACAGAGCTCGAACAGTCGATGGCGAGATTGCTGAGGGAAGTGAGGTCATTATTGTTGACCCAGGAGGGGGTAACGTCGTGACTGTCGAATCAACTACTGGTGGTATCGATGAGATTGACCGTGCACTTGGTCGATATCAGACGAAAGCTGACAGTGACAGTAACCCACCCTCTGAGGTTGACCTCGAAACCGAATCTGACACTGATATTTCATAACAGTCGTTGAAAACACGGCGATTCAGCAACACCTCCGGAGAGTCAGTCAGCGCCTGAGAAGACCCCCGGTCGCCAAATAACTGTCTGAACTCTCGGATTGCTCGGTGGCGCTGAGAGATCATTCTCACAGGCCTGGAACGACTCGGTTAGCGAAACTCTCGAAGACATGGTATCTGTCGTGTGCGCGGCTATTCGGCCAGCAACACGATGATGAGCAGATCTATTTGACATCACTCGACTCGGTCAGCAACTCCCGCACGACACCACGCTACCTGAACGCGAATCACGGCTGTGCCAGGTTCCGCCAGGCGTTAGGGGCACTTGCAGAGCGGCGTTCTCCGGGTCGGCAGTCACTCGAAGCACGGCTTCGGAGAACTTCGAGTCGACCCCCGCTCGAATCAGTGTCAGAAATCAAATGAAAAGACAAAGTTTACCGGGTGAGATAGCTTCTGTCTGACGGGAGAATCGACACGAAAAAATCACGCCGCAGACTGAATCCAAAAATGGTATGTATGACAACTGATATAATACACGTGTCTTTCTCAGTTGGTGAGCAGTGTCAGGTTCCTCTGCCGCTGAATAGTCGACCCAGTCGATCAAGAAACCCTGTTCCAAATTCAGGGGTAACTGTCTCCCTTGCTATTCCTTCCGCAACCGAGAGAATCGCATCTGTATACTTAGATCCCTGTGATGAACTGGGAATCTCAACGGTATCGGCAGTTGTCGCCTCCGGAAGTGAGTACTCAGCGTTTTCAAGAGTTCCAAAGTTCGAAATAACGAAGTCAGCCCGTGAGCCAATATCGCGCATCCGCTCTCGAGTCCGCTCAACAGCGATTGAGCCTTGTATGGTGGCTGGTGAAACAATCAACGCCTGCTCAGCCCGATTGACGGCTGCAATAGCGAGGTTAGTTGCTAAAGGCGGGACATCCACGAGCACCCGGTCACTCAGGTGAGCAGCTTCGGTCAACAGGTGTTCAAACTCAGTAGCTGCCTCTGGTGTCTGTGCCCGTGCGAGTTGTTCAAACGAGGAGTATGCTGCGACAACGTTGACCTGACCTTCTACAGTTTGTGTTGTGGCAACTTGCCGAACGGCGTCGGTGAACTCATTCTGATCTGGAGCGCTACACAGTGATGTGACATCTGGCTCAATCCGATCTGAAACGTATCCAGCGAGTCCTTGAGTTGCAACGGCTGCATCACACACCGTGACGACTTCGCCTGCAGCAGCGAACAAAGCCGCTATTTCGACCGTCGTTCGGGTCGTTCCTGCGCCTCCAGTCGCGCCAACGAATGCAGTAATCGGTGCGGTATCATGCACTGTCATGATACTCTATCAGACCATACTCATATAAAATTGAGATGACTGCCCGTGAGAGTGCAGTCTATATAGATTCAACCAGCATATGAGTGACTTTCGCCACCAGATGAGTCCGGCGACTGAACCAACAACCCTGCTACAAGGCATAGATATGTGTGCGCGGATACAGTATATGCCACTTCGACCGAGAGTAAAAAGCAAGGCGATTATGCTGACCGTCACACATCAATCAAGCGAACTGAAGCTCCTCAACGGGGACGAGCAATAGCTTCGTGGCAGAGCCACTGACTGTCCAGCAGATCTGAGACACTCACTCATCAGGATTGACCTGCTCGGTGAATACCGGATAAGAGGCCAGCAGCTTGAGCAACGAGATGATGTCTCCAGCCGACGCTAGTTGCTTGAGGGTAGGTAGTTCAGCGAAGCGAGATAGTGAGAGTTCCACGGGTCTTGACCTCCTCCAACGGCTGAAGCTGTGGGATTCCGCGAAACAGGTGTTCAGGTTGCGTGTTTCCCCGGCGGTGAAGCACGCCTTCGCGCCTCCGTCAATAGTGACCGCTGATGATGACCGCGAGCGTGCTTTCCAACGCGTGTCGTGGGGTCAAAGCCGCCCTCTCATCTGCACTGCACATGGCAGGCAATCACAAAGCAGTCGGCACAGTGTTTGGCGTGCTGGGCTACACAGTTCACGTCGCCCAAGGTGTTACGCCATGCTTGTCTGGCTTATTAGCTGACAGCACGTCAGAGTGATTTTCTGTCGCACGTGAAACGTGTAAACACTCGCCGGTGAACACCATCGATAGAAATCTCATGTTTGTGACTCTTCACCCGTATTGAATGGAATATCCACTTGAGCGTGTGAACGCCGACTGGTTCCTCGTCGTCGTGTCGTCTGCTTTATCGATGGGCTTTCATCTCGCTACACCGCTGTAATTGGTCAGGATCTGATTGTCTCAGCAATCGTTTCAAGCTCAGATTGACCCAAATCAGGGCGCTGATTTACGACAGCATGAATTGGACTCCCATTATCATCCTCAAACCGAGGGATAATATGAATATGTACATGCGGAACTTCTTGCCCTGCTTCGCTTCCATCATTCACCCCGACTGTTGTTGCATCAGCTTCAACTGCCGACTCGATTGCCGGAAGCAGCTTGTGGACTGTCGTCCAGAGATCTATTCGGGTTGTCTCAGGTACGTCTGTGAGTCGTTCGTATGGTTCATGCGGAACCACCAGTGTATGTCCGACTGCGAGTGGATTCGCGTCAAGAAATGCAGAGATAGTATCCGACTCATACACCATGTGGCTGGGGATATCGCCGGCTATGATCTGTTCAAAGACGGTTGGGGTATCCATATCTTAGATTTGTGTGTAATGATACAAAGAGTATTTTGGCTCACATCAACTGCCCTCCAGAAACGCTCCAATCACGGGGGCCGCTGAAACGACGCTTACATCACGCTCAAGTGTATCTGTGGCGATAATTTGTTCAACGCCAGCGGTTTCAAGTTTTGTCCGAGCGTTCTGAACTAACAGTGGATGAATACACGTTGCAAAGACACGGCTGGCACCGGCATCATTTAATAAATCAACTGCCTGACTGAGCGTCGACCCCGTGGCAATTATATCATCCACAACTACCACATCTCGGTCAGACAACTCCGTGTCCCGCATCGTGAGATCAACCTCTTCTCCTGAGTGACGCGTCTTGAGGAAATAATCTGTTTTCCCAGATCCATATGAATCACGAACGCGAGTAGCCAATTCTACTGCGCCTGCATCCGGTGCTAAAAAGAGCGGATCACAAAGTGTCGTGGGTAACGCATCTGCCAACAGATGTGCAGTAGAATAGATATTCACTGGAACATCAAAGTAACTGTCTAAGTTGTCTTCATGTGGGTCGATGAGAATAATATGATCGGTCGTTGTTGAGACTGCACGTGCCATTGCTCTCGCTGAATTCGGCTCTCCAAACTTGAAGGCCTGGTCTTGTCTTGCATAACTCATGTATGGAATAACTGTCACTACCCTTTCAGCGCCTGCTTCGCGAACAGCATCCTGTAATTGCAAGAGTTCGATCCACGCCCTGTCCGACTCCGCACTCCCAATTATTACTGCAGTGTCGCTATCGAAATCAGCGACCCGACACAGTCTCTCCCCATCCGGAAACTGCTGATAATGAACAGTCGCCAGTGGTATCGACTGTGCTTTTGCAACCGCCGCCGCAAGTGCCTGTGATGCAGAGCCCGGAACAATCATATCCACATATCGAGAGTCATTACAAAATGACCTTTCGGCTTTCGTTTTGCTCATCAAATCCCGACTGGACCGGTTCAGATATGCGCTGATCGTACTCAAACACACAACGGGCAAAACACCGAGAGTGAAACCATATGGGTATCTCTGAGCAGAAATACCGACATTCTGTCATGCGAGCATCTCAGTCTTTGCCAGACTAATCTGAAGGGGTCTTTGCCACGATGCCGGATCGAATGGATCCTCAGATTGGATGAGCCAAGCGCTTTGAGGCTTGATCCCAAGAGCAGTTCACGAGAACATCTTGATGATAGCTTGAGGTAGCACAACGGAGCTTGAGACAGAACGTGGCAATCGCACAGCATGGATGTGAGTCACATGCCTGTTGGCGACCATGTCAGGAAAGATTGTTATTCCACTTGCTGGACATTATGTTCTGCGTCAGCAAGATGCATTGTGACATCCTCGCCCGCGGTAAACGGCGGGGCTTCCTACAAGGGAAGCCTCGTTTCGAGAGGGGTTTCAGGACTGAAAGGCCACAAGCGTCGTCTGTCCGGGTTTCGGACTCGGCGTGTGGTGTCCTGTGGCGGTGTCACAACCGCTCCCATCCTGTGGCGAGTCATCGCCT
>ERZ1034569.60-NODE-60-length-36425-cov-13.833297_pt1 | contig 36425 bp, 40 predicted proteins | sample MGYA00520706_ERZ1034569 | MGnify/ENA primary metagenome ERZ1034569 (study PRJEB33760, sample SAMEA4777722) | hypersaline lake metagenome | biome: hypersaline environment; feature: brines | place: Spain | collected 2014-08 | depth 0 m ...
AAATTCGGACCTCTCAAGTGCGAATCTCACAAATTCGGACCTCTCAAGTGCGAATCTCACAAATTCGGACCTCTCAAGTGCGAATATTCAAAATGCAGACCTCACAGATGCGGACCTCTCAAATGCGGACCTCTCAAATGCAAATCTCTCAAATGCAAATCTCTCAAATGCAAATATCTCAAATGCAGATCTCTCAAATGCAAATCTCTCAAGTGCGGATCTCTCAAATGCAAATCTCTCAAATGCGAGACTCTTGCATACGGACCTCTCAGCTAGCCCTTTTGGCGACTATACTCGACTAATTGCTGCTGATCTTGCCAATACAAAGTTTGTCCGTGCCGATCTGAGTGGTGTTGATCTGTTTGAACCAAGCAAAGATAAAAAACAGGACAAAAAGATTAAAACGATTTTATCTCTCCTAACCGAGCTAATTAATTCTCACGATGAACAGACAGTCGTCCGCGGACTGCGAGCAATCGGCGAGATTTCCGACACACAACCGAGCGTGTGCGCAATAATCGTCAACGAAACCCACCAGGCGGTTGCGGCCACCGACAGTACCGTTGGGAAGGTGAGCGGGATTCGAGCGCTCACGACGGTGGCACTGGAGACAGACACCACCGTCAGCGCAGCCGACAAAACGTTCGCGGACTGTCTACGTGCCACCGACGACTACCTCCGGACGGAAACAACCATCGCGGTTGCGCCAGTTGTTGCCGAGCGTCCGGAAGCTTACCCCAAGACGATCCAAGCCCTTCGGGAGCGTGCAACAGACGGACAGCCGAGTGAGGCCATTCCAGCGCTCCAGGCGCTCGCAGTCGTCTCGGGGATTCAACCACAAGACGTTCCCCCAGATGAGTTAAGAACTGCTGTCGACAGGCTCAGCAACGATTCTAGAGTTCCTGAGCCGACTGTGTCCGACCTGCAGACTGCTCTTCAAGGTGTTGAACAGTAATGTGGCCAAGTGACGCACTTCAGCGAATACTCGGGAGAAATGACGAACTATTAGAGAATAATATAAGTATCAAAAATAGCACTCTTAACGCCTCAGGAGAAGATATCGCTGACGTTTTTGACGACTTTAGGCACCGAAAGCGCTTGGAGTACGTTCTCCCGCCGCCAGAAATCCCCGGAGAAACATGGGAGATGTTCATTCGCCATGTCGAATCGAATAGCCGTAAAAAGAGACGATGGGGACTCTCACAGTCACTGGTTAATGGGGAGACACAGCCTCCGACCTGTGATTGCCACGGTGATGAGGCAGTTAGGGAGATCTCTCTTGTCAGCGGTGAGACGATCGCTGAGGGCGAAACAAAGGAGTCAGCTACTACCGCAACCGGCGGTAGCAGCCTCGGAACAGGTGGGACAAACATCTCTGGAGAGGCATCCACAGCCGAACGAACGACCGAAAAGAAAACGACGGAGCAGCGATGGCGACATACTCGGACAGTGTATGAGTGTGGAACGGACGACCCAGACTGTCGGCTCAACCGTCGTGCCTTCTGCCAAGTTGGTAACGAAACTTTCAGTACCGGATCAGCGGCTCGCGAGCGTCGGAGAGAACAGTTTCAAGAGCACCTCCAAAGCATCTCGACTGGCACTGATCCTAGTGATCGTGACGACAGTTCTGCTCCCGCCGCCGGTGACGGTTGAGTCCACAGAGAAAGCAAGATAATTGTCTCGGGGCTTGACCTTGAAGCGGTTCACTAGACATCACCTTTCTTATCTAAAGTATGCTATAGAAGGAATATATAAAGCCAAATTTTAGTTCGCCATGTCAATCTCCTCGTACTATTCTTCACGCCAGCGATTCACGGGCATCTGAGTCGTACTGCTTCCCTCTGTTCGCGACCACCCGTACGCCAGATACCATGCGCTGTCGCCAACAGTCCCGACAAGACCAATTATGTGGAACGTGCCCAGCTGGGTCAACAGTGTCAGCGCATTAACGGCGTCAGACTTGAGCACACGATCAGGCCAGCGCCCGGAAGGAAAAGTCATAGAAGCCGCTACTACTTTTTGTAGACAATCGGCGCGGCGTGGATAAACAAGAATATGAGCGCTTGGAGCGGCTTGGCTAACTTCACCAGTTTCACCACAGAGGCAAACAAAGTCAGATCGATCAACAGCAGTCCGGTTATTAATCCAGCATTATATAATATTGAATATTTCATTAGCAAGAAGGGGTAGCTTTAGCACTATCAGGATAATCTGCTCGTGTCTTAATCTAGTGGTTTTGAGTGTGTTTATTCACATTAACTGCTCCATCTGCACCACCTTCCGGTCCAACGGGAACCCCGGTTCTACGTCGTCAATCTCAGACAGTCGTTCGAGCGTCAGCGTCACGTCCACCCCGGCCTGCTCCGCGTGGTCACGCAGCGTCCGCACAGCCGGCTTCTCGACGGCCAACGACGGCAGTTTCCCCAACAACAGCGCGAGCGCGACACCGCCGTAGTCGGTCGGGAACACGTCGGCGACGCGGTCGAACGCCGGGTGGTCGGCCGGCTCGGCCACCCCGGTGTCGGCCGCGCCGACCGTGAGACACCGCGGGCAGATCACGGCCGTCTCGGCGGGGGCGACCTCGTAGAGTGCAGGCGGGACACGGAACGCGACGGGCGCCGGGCGGCAGGCACAGTCTGACACAATCGGGTGTTAGTGAGAGACGCGAAAGAACGTGACGAGACACACACGCCGATGGAGACGGCGTCAGTCGTCCGCCGAGACGCGTTCGACAGACTCTTCTTCGGCTTCCGTCTCGGCCTCCTCGGCCTCGCGTTCGGCCTTCGCCTCGGCCTCTTTTTTCGCCTTGATCTTTTTTAGCCGGAAGATCTCCTCGCGTTCCTGTTCCTCCAGCTTCTGTTCGATGTACTCCTGGTTGTCGCGCAGTTCCGGCAGGAGCTTGAACTCCAAGGCGTTGACGCGGCGCTTGGTCGTCTCGATCTCGTCGAGCATCTTCTTCATTGCCGTTTCCACCTCGGCCGCGAGGATGATCGACTCGATCAGCTCCTCGTACGCCTCGGCGGCCTCGTCGATCCGTGCCGACGACCCCAGCAACCCGTAACCGCGCTCGTCGATGTTCTTCTTCACCTTCGAGGAGTCGATCTGCGGCACGACCACGCCCATGATGTTGTTCGACTGGGTCGTGATCTCCGGATACTCCTCCAAGGCGGCAGCAGCACCCCGGACAGCAACGTCACCCTCCAGCGCACGGGCAACGTCGATCCGATCCTGGGCGCGGTCGTAGTCGGCCTCCAGCTCCGAGCGCACGTCGCGGGCCTGGTCGAGAATGTCCATGAACTCCATGATCAGGCCGTCACGCTTCTGTTCGAGCGTGTCGTGGCCCCGCTCGGAGAGTTCAATGCGGTCCTCGATCTCCATCAGGTTCTTTCGCGTCGGCTTGACGTCCTCGGCCATCTGTTGCCGGTGGTTGTGCTCCCGGGTGGTTAACCCTTTCCGGTCTCGGAGTCGTCGTCACGGTGGGTTGAAGCCGTTGCCGACCCTCTGTCGATTCGTGACAGAGGAGTCGACGGCGCTTCCGCGTGCGGTGACCGGACTGCCGGCCAGCGGCGACACGCTCCCGGCCGCATACCGACAGGACCGCGTGCGGTGTGCCCGCTGTGCGACCGCGCTCCGTGCCGGTGACCGTGTCTCCGTGTTGCTGCGGGACGGCACGGACGGCTGGCGACCGGTGTCGTTCCGGTGTCCCGACCACGCCCCCGACGGGCTCGCGTCGCTGACGAGTGTCCACGGTGACGACCAGGCGCTCGTCGCGGCAACACTGGAGCCGACCGGGGGCCACACGCCGACTGGGCAGTTCGACCCAGACGCACTCACGCTCGGCGGGGTAGAGGTCGTGGAAACGGCCAGCGGGGACGGATCTGTCGGAGAGTCGTGAACTTGCAAGGAGTCGTGAGGTGTGCCGAACACCCAGAGATTCGAATCGAGAACGATCACTCGTCAAGGAGTCGCTCCGCTGTCTCTTCGCGTGCCGTCGTGACGGCCGACTGGAGATCATCGTCGTCGACCGCGGCCGCGAGTTCTGACAGTCGACTGTCGACTGTCTCTCGATCCGTTTGGTCGCTCTCGGCCCGCGCCAACAACCGTTCGAGACGGAGTGCGGCGACGGTCGGCTCCCGCTGGAGTTCGGTGAGCCGGGCGCGACACGCCTCCTTGACGAACTCCGACTTGTTTGTGTACAGCTCCGTCTCCTCGATCAGTTGCTCAATCTCCGTGTCGAGACGACTAGGGAATCTGACACTGACGTTGGCGTACTCCATCTGTGTACTACGATAGTACCACAGCAGATTAAGCGTTGGTGCGGTTCAGATGAGAGACGCTACATCACTCCGCGGGCGGCCAGTCGATCCCGTGGTCCGCGAGCACGTTCGCGAACCCGTCCTCGTCGACGACCGGCACGTCCTCGCTTTCGGCGTCTGCCCGTTTGCTCTGGCCGGGGTTATCACCCGCGACGAGATAATCCGTGTTGCCGGAGACGGAGCCGGTCGCCGACCCGCCGTAGCACTCCACCACCTCGCTCGCGGCGCGCCGCGGGACGGACAACGAGCCGGTGAACACGAACGTCAGCCCGTCGAGCGCGTCGCCGTCGTCGGTCGTCTCCGCGGGCTGAGGGTCGACGAACGTTAGCAGTTCCTCGATCACCGCGGCGTTGTCCGGGTTGTCGAGGAACTCCCGGATCGTCCGCGCGACCGTCTCGCCAACGTCGTCGACGGTGACGAGTCTCTCGACGCTCGCATTGCGGAACTCGTCGAACGTCCCGAACTCCCGGGCGAGGTTCCGGGCGGTCGCCGCCCCGACCTCGTGAATCCCGAGCGCGGCGAGAAACTCCGCGAGTGGTGGCTCCGCGTTGGCCTCGGTCTCGCTCACGAGGTTGTCTGCGCTCGTTTCTCCCCAGCCGTCGAGCGCGGCGAGTTCCTCGCGTCGGCCGGGGAGTCGGTAGAGATCCGGCAGGCCGTCGAGTAGGCCGGCCGCACGGAGCTGTTCGACCCGTTCCTCGCCCAGCCCCTCGATGTCGAGCCCGCTCCGGGAGGCGTAGTGGTGGATCGCCCGCTCCAGCTGGGCGTCACACGACAGCCCGCCGGTGCAGAACGCCACCGGGCCGTCGCGTTCCACCGGACTGTCACACACTGGACACGTCTCGGGGAACTCGTAGTGGCCCCCGCTCGCGGCCTCGATCACCTCGGTCACCTGCGGGATCACGTCACCGGCGCGTTTCACCCGCACCTCGTCGCCGACACCCACCCCCAACTCGGCGATCTGGTCGGGGTTGTGGAGGCTGGCACGCGCGACCGTCACCCCGCCCACGTCGACCGGGTCGAGCAACGCGACGGGGGTGAGCCGCCCGGTGCGGCCGACCTGAACGACCACGTCCGTCACGCGTGTCACCTCCCGGCGGGCAGGGAACTTGTAGGCGAACGCCCACCGCACCGCGCGGCTGGTCTCGCCGAGTTGCTCGCGTGTCGCGCGGCTGTCCACCTCGATCACAACGCCGTCGACCTCGTAGTCCAACTGCTCGCGGTCGGCGAGCAGGCGGTCGCGGTAGTCGAGTGCCGCCTCGATGTCGTCGACGTGTTCCGTCCGGCTGACCGTCTTCAGCCCGAAGCCGTCGAGTGCGTCCGTCTCGTCGCGGTGGGTCGGGGGCACCGTCTCGTCGGTGTCGACGGCCGCGAGCGGCTCGTCGTCCGGGGGAGCGGCCCGCCAGCCGAGCACGTCGTAAAAACAACAGTCCAACGGCCGGGCGGCGACCGTCTCCGTGTCGAGCTGTCGGAGCGTCCCGGCGGCCATGTTGCGCGGGTTGGCGAACGGCTCCGCGCCGTCTGCGATCCGCTGGGCGTTGTGCTCCCGGAACGCCTCGCGGGGGACGTACACCTCCCCGCGGACGGCCAGGAACCCCGGCGGGTCGCCGCCCAGCCGTTCGGGAATCGACCGGATCGTTCGCACCTGCTCGGTCACGTCTTCGCCCGTCTCCCCGTCGCCGCGGGTGGCCGCCCGGACGTACCGGCCGTCGACGTAGATCACCTCCACCGACAGCCCGTCGAACTTCGGCTCACAGACGTAGCTGGCGTCCGGCGCGGTCCGGCGGACCCGGTCGTCGAACGCCCGCACGTCCTCGGGCTCGACGGACTGTTGGATCGACAACATCGGCGTGACGTGGTCGACCGTCACCAGTTCCTCAAGCGTCGGGCCGCCGACGCTTTGCGTGGGGGAGCCGTCGGTGTCGAGATCGAACGTGTCTTCGAGTGTCGCCAGCCGCTTGAACAACGCGTCGTACGTCTGGTCGGCGACGAGCGGCTCCGCACGGGCGTAATACCGGTAGTCGTGTTCCCGGATCGCCGCGCGGAGCGCCCGCGCCTGTTCGCGGGCCGTCTCGGGGGCGACCGTCTCGACCGGCTCGAACCCGGCCTCGCCCACGAGATACGGGTTGTCCGGGTCGGCGAATCGGAGCTGTTCGGCCGCGAGGCTGGCGCTGTCGGTCACACACGGCGTTCGGCCGCGGCGCGCGTAAGCGTTACTGTCCGCCACCAAGAGCGAGGAAGAAAGTCGCTCGCCGTCCTCCGAGTCAGTCGCCGTCCTCCGAGTCAGTCGCCGCTGTCGCCGCCCGGCAACACGTCCGCCAGCGCCGGCGTCGGATCGTCGGCGTCCGCGCGGAGTTCGACCACGACGCCGACGACACCGGCGACGAACGTGCCGAGCCCGGTGATCCGGGTCGCGCGAACGAGCCACGGCCGCGGCTCCAGATCGTCGGTGTCGTCGAACGCCAGTCGGGTGCCGAGTGTCGACAGCCGGATGGATCGTCGGGGGAAGACGAACGCGAACAACCCCTGGAGGGCCGCCAGCGCATACCCGACAACGGCCGGACGCACGTCTGGTCTGTCCATACCCCTCGTAGGCCGCCCGCGGATTTCAGTGCGTGGATCGCTTCCGACGGCCGGGTACTCGGCCTGCCGGAGCGACCCAGCCGACGACACGGCCGACCGTCCACAGGAAGCGCGCGGCCGCCACCGCGACCGGAGGGAGCCGGCGGCCGCGCGGGGAGGCGTGGGGGCCACTGCGACCCGACTGTCCGGACTGCCTGTGATCCGACTGTCCAGACTGTCTGCGACCTGACTGTCCGACGACTGTACAGGCGACTGGCGGTCGATCCCCGGATCGAAACCCACAACGCCGCCGGTCGCGCACGCCGTCGTATGCGCGACCAGTTCGAGGTCCGGTCGTGGGACGCCGCCGGCCGACTCGGCGATCTGACCGTCCCGCGTGCGGGCGTCACCGTGCGGACGCCGGCGTTGATGCCGGTGATCAACCCCAACCTCCAGACGGTCGCTCCCGGCCGTCTCGACGACGAGTTCGGCGCGGAGATCCTCATCACGAACAGCTACATCGTCTACACGACCGACGACCTCCGCGAACGCGCCGAGGAACAAGGCCTCCACGAGCTACTCGACTTCGACGGCGCCATCGTCACCGACTCCGGCTCGTTCCAACTCGCGGAGTACGGCGAGATCGACGTGACCACCGAGGAGATCGTCCGGTTCCAACGCGAGATCGGTTCGGACGTGGCAACGCCTGTCGACGTGCCGACACCACCGGACGCGAGCCGTGAGCAGACCCGCGAAGAGCTGGCGACGACCGAACAAGCGCTGGCGGACGCCGCCCGCGTCGAGACCGGGGAGATGCTCGTCAACGCGCCCGTCCAGGGGTCGACACACCCCGACCTCCGCGAGCAGTCGGCCCGCACCGCCGCCGCCAGCGACCACGACGTGTTCCCGATCGGTGCCGCCGTGCCGTTGTTGAACGACTACCGCTACGCCGATCTGGTGGAGATGGTGGTGGCGGCGAAACGCGGGCTCGACGCCGACTGTCCGGTCCACCTGTTCGGCGCCGGCCACCCAATGATGTTGGCGTTGGCGGTGGCGGCCGGCTGTGACCTGTTCGACTCCGCCGCCTACGCGCTGTACGCCCGCGACGGCCGCTACCTCACCGTCGCCGGCACCCGTGCACTCGACGAGATCGAGGCGTTCCCCTGCTCGTGTGCGGTGTGTGCCGACCACACGCCTGCCGACCTGCGCGGCCGCGACGACGAGAGTCGGGAGCGACTCCTCGCGGAACACAACCTCCACGTCACCTTCGCTGAGATGCGCCGGATCAGGGACGCGATTCGGCGGGGGCGGTTGTTGGAACTGGTGGAGCGGCGCGCCCGCGGCCACCCGGGGTTGTTGGACGGCTACCGGACCCTGTTGGATCACGTCGAGCAGTTGGAGCGGACGGAGCCGGCGGCGGGTGACAGCTTCTTCTACGTCTCTGCGGAGTCTGCCCGCCGGCCGGCCGTCCGTCGCCACCACGAACGGCTCCAGGAACTGGCGACGCCCGACCGGTTGCTGTGTTCGGAGTACGACGAGCCGACACACCACTCGTACGACGCCGTCTGGCGGCTGCGCCCCCCGTTCGGGCCGTTCCCCCGCGCGCTGGCGTCGACGTACCCGCTGACTGCGACCGTCCCCGAGCAGACGGACACCGCCGCAGAACGGGCGGCCGCCGCCGGCGTCGCGGCGCTGGCGGACGCCAACCCCGAGACGCAGATCACGGTCGGACACGACGACTGGGCCGCGCCGGCGCTGGCGGCGCTCCCGGACCGAGTCGAGACGGAGCATCTCGGCGATCTCGACTGGGAGTGACGGCCGAGGATCAGACGAGGTACGCCGGGACGCCGGCGACGATCAGTCCGCCGGTCAGCAGGAGGAGGCCGACGACGTGTTGGACGGCGACGTACCACGGCTTCGGCTCCACCTGCTCAACACCCGAGTAGCCGATCAGCTCCCGTCGCGCCGCGAACATCGCCACCTGTCGCGGCGCGAACGTCGTCGGCAGCCCCAACGCGGCGACGAGTAGTCCGGTTCCAAACAACCGGGGAGTGGGTGTGCCGAGCAACGGACCAACGGCGAGCGTCACCATTGCCGTCCCCGCCGCGAGCGGCCCCCACCAGACGCCCTCCGTGCCCCACGCGACCGCGACGAGGATCGCTCCCGAGCCGGCGACACCAAGCAGTCCGGCGGCGGTCACGAGGTCGCTTCCGCCGCCGAGCGCGACACGGCGGGCGGTGGCGGCCAGCGGCTCCAACGCGGTCGGCCACTGGGTCGTCGACGCGAGCCGCGTCGCCACGACGGCACGGGCGACCGCCGGCAGCGCCAACGGCGGGAGCGCCCACGCCGTGCGGGCACCGACCACGCGGACAGAGCCACCGAGCGCGAGCAACCCGGTGAACAACAGCCAGATACCGACCACCGAGAGGAGTGTTCCCGGCAGGAGTTGTCTGATGGCCGTCGCGGCGTGGTCGCCCCGGTCGACATCGACCTCACGGGGCGCGGTACAGGCGTCCGCGAACGCGCTCGTGTCGGTCTCGCGTTGCTCACACACCCATTCTGGGGGACGATTTGGGTTGTCGATTGTCGTCGTGCCCGTGAGGCTGTCACCGACTGCGTCGGCGGCGACGACTGTCGCACCGCCACAGACGGCGAGCGTCAGGAGGACGACGGCAAGTGACACGCGGGGATCGAGCCGACGCCACGGGAGCATGACGGCGGCGAGGCGACTGGCCACGGCTGTCGGTGTGGCGGGCCCCGGCAAGTGTCTTCGCTTTCGGGCCGCGGAACACGACCGTCACGAGGAGTAGACGTGGGAACAACTGCCACGAACGGTGGCCGTGAGCGACTCGGAAGGCAGTTGAACCCGGCCCACCGACCCGAGAGCGTGACCGACTACTTCGAGATTCACGACCGGGACGGAGCCGCCCGGCTGGGCGAACTCCGCCTGTCCGAGCCGGTCGAGACGCCGGGGCTCGTCGCCGGGGTGGACACCGAGCCGGACCACCCCGACACGGCCCCAGTTCTCCGCGACGCCGGCAGTCTCTGGACGGAAGAACGTGGGGTGCCCGAGGGCGACGACGGCGTGGTGACGGTGTTGCCCCACCGGGCGTTCCCCGCGGGCACCCGCGAGGAGGTGATCGACTCCTTTGCCGCCGAGTTTCCTGCCGTCGACGGGCCGTCTGCGGCCGTCGTGTCGAGTGACGCCCCCGACGCCGGCGGCGCGAGCGAGGCACCTGTCGACGCGTTTGTTCTCGCGGACGCACAGGGGGTCGTCGGCCACGCCAGCGCGTTCGTCGACGCACTCGTCGCCACCCGCGAGGCTGTCCCGCCGGACACCGCCGTCTACCTCGCCGGCGTCGCCACCCCACGGAACGCCGCTGGACTCGTCTACGCTGGCGTCGACCTCCTCGACGCGACTGCCGCCCGGATCGCCGGCTCGCGGGGACGGTATCTCACGACGGACGACAGCCGGTTCCTCGAAGATCTCGACGAACTCCCCTGCGGCTGTCCGGCCTGTCGCGGCCCACGGGCGGAGTTCGACCGCCGGGACTGCGAGCGACACAACGTGAACGCGCTCGCGGCGGAGCTCCGACGCGTCCGACAACGGATTCGCGAGGGGCGGCTCCGGGACTATCTGGAGGGCCAGGCGCGACACGAACAGTGGGTGACGGCGACGATGCGAGAGTTCGACCAGGAGTACACCCACCTGGAACGGCGGACGCCGACCGTCCGCGACGCCGACATCACCGCCGCGACGAGCGACACGATCCGCCGGCCGGCGATCCAACGGTTCGCCGAGCGCGTCACGAACCGGTACCGGTGTCGGTTCGACCAACCGCTCGTGCTCGTCCCGTGTTCCGCCCGCAAACCCTACTCGGAGTCACAGTCACACGCCCAGTTCCACGACGCGGTCCAGTACCGCGCACACCTGGTGTCGATGACCTCGCCGATCGGCGTCGTCCCCCAGGAACTGGAACTCACCTACCCCGCACAGCAGTACGACACGGTCGTCACCGGGCGGTGGAGCGAGACAGAAAAACGGTTCGTTGCGGACGTGCTCCGGGCGTATCTCGACGGGACCGACTACCCCCGCGTGATCGCACACGTTCCGTCGGAGGGGTACCGCGACATCTGTGAACGGGTCGCCGCCGACGTGGACATCCCCTTCGAGTTCACCGTCGAGGACCACCCGACCGCGACGCCGTCGATCTCGAATCTGATGCAGACGCTCGACGGCGAGGCAAAACACCGTAAGCGCGAACGCCAACACAACACGGTCCGGGCCATCGCAGACTACCAGTTCGGCCCCGGCGCGGGTGACGACCTTTTTCCCAATCTCGCGACGACGAGCCGGCTCCCCAAGCTCCAACTGCGGGACGACGGCGGCACCCAGCTCGCGACGATGGTGCCCAACTACGGCGTGTTGTCGTTCACCCTCGCGGGCGCACACCACTGGGTCGACAGCGACGCGCCGACGAAACGTGTCGAGATCGACAGCTTCGTCCCACAAGGGAGTGTGCTCGCGCCGGGTGTCGTCGACGCAGACGACGGCATTCGGGTGGGTGACGAGGTCGTGATCGAGGGCCCGCAGGCGTTTGCCGTCGGCCGGGCACAGATGTTCGGTCGCGAGATGCGCGAGTCGACCCGCGGGATCGCCGTGAAGGTGCGACACACCGAGGAACGGTAGCGAGAGTCGTGCAACCGCACCAGGCTACAGTTCGAACAGGGCGACGAGTGCCGTCTTGACGAGTTTGACGCCGGCGTCTGTCAGTTCGCCGGAGTTGCGCGCGTCGTTGATCGCGTGTGGCGGAATCGTGTACAGTGTCCACGAGTAGAGGTGGGTCTGTTGGGGGAAGCTGATTCCCCGCAGGTGTTGGGAGTGTAGCTCCGGCGTCGGGTGGGTGTACTTGTCGCCACTCGACCCGACATACATGACGGTGCAGTCGGTGGCACCGAACGGGTGTCGTTCACTCGACAACACTACGACCGGGCGGTTGTCGTGTTCGTTCGTCGGGTCCTGCGCCCACGCGACCGTGCCGGCTTCGAATCGGTGGCTCACAGGTCGAACTGCTCTCTGGCTGCGTCGTCTAACTCGTCGACTTCACTCTCGATCTCGTCGAGATCCACGTCCGACTCCGGCGGTTCCTCGGGCGTTCCCGTCTCGTCGAACAGGCGTCTCGTCTGTTCGCGTGCGGCCGCGTACCGGCCGAGATCGTCACGCTCCGTCAACGCGTAGTAGAGCCCGTCGTTCGTCTTCCCAACGTACCCCTCGTCGACGAGTCGACCGAGCGTCGTCGGTGCTGTCCCGCGCGGGAGGTCCAGCCGGTCGCGGATCTCCGAGGGGCGGTAGCCGAGCCCGCGGTTCTCGTAGAGGAGACAGACGATCTCCGATTTCGTCGTTCCCGGAGTGAGCTCGATCTCGGGGTCGTGTGTGTCCATTCGAACCGGCATCGTGTACGTGTATGCAGATGTATGCAAATACCTGTTGTGGCTATCGGGTGCAACAGTGCCTCAGTCACGGCCAGATCGGCTGTTCTCCCGGGTTCACCCGTCGCCGGTCGGATCGACGATCTCCACCTGCCCGTCGACCACTTCGGCGTTGATCAGCGTCTTTACGTCGTAGTCGGTGTCGTCGAGTTCGTTCTCGCCGGCCTTCTTGATCACAGCGACCACGTCGACGATGTTCGCCCCGATGTCGTCGAGCGCGGTCAAGATTCCTTTCATCGTCCCGCCCGTCGAGAGCACGTCGTCGAGAACGAGCACGTTGTCCCCCTCGTACACGTCGTTGATGTACATCTCACTCTCGGAGTAACCCGTCACCTGGGTGAGCGCGACCTCCCCGTCGAGCCCGTAGGCCCGTTTGCGAATCACGACCAGTGGGATGTCCGTCATCAGCGACACCGCCGTCGAGATGTGGATTCCCATCGCCGCCGGCGTGACGATCTTGTCGACGTTCTCGATCTGCGCCTTGCGGATGATCTTGATCACGATCTCCCGGAGCAGCTCCGGTTGGAGCATCGGGACGCCGTCGCTGATCGGGTGGACGAAGTACTCGTAGTCGCCCTTCTCGATGATCGGGGCCTCCAGCAACGACTCGCGTAACCGATCCATGTTGTCGGGTGGCCGGGGGGAGAGAAAAACGTGGTGGATCGACCGTTCAGGGGGATGGTGTGGCGTGACGACCGGCAGGGGACCGGTCCCGACAGGGCCACTTCGAACGAGTCACGCCCGCGGTGTCGTGGCGGCGTCCCTCTCGTGGTCGGTCGCTCCCGTTGTGAACAACGCCGGCACCTGTTCGGCGTCGTCGGTGGTGAACCGATAGACCAGAAACGTCGGAATCCCACCCGAGAAGACGAACCCGGCGTACTGCAACAACAACGATGTCAACACCGAGTCAGTCAGGAGACCGAAGGTGACGAGTCCGATGTAGGCGATCACCATCGCGTAGACGAACAGGATCAGGTTCCGCACCTTCCAGTAGAGCAGTCGCCGTTGTGGCGGAAGCTGTGTGGCAGCACGCCAGATCGGCCCGAAGAACAGGTACAACACGACTGGCAGCGGCAGCAGGAACACAGCGATGATCACGAGCAGTGCCGCGACCTCCCCGAGCCCCACGACCGGGAGGAACTGTGTGACGTACGACGGGAACAACGCCACCACGACGAGTGCGGCGGTCAATCGCCGGGACGCGCCGCCGAGTGCCGCCACGCCACCGTACAGGACGACGTACTGGATTGTCTGTGAGATGGTGCTGGTGAGCTGGACCTCTCCGCTCCCGACCGCGACGGAGCCGACACCCGCCCACTGCATGAAGAGGTCGAGCCCACTCACCACCACGACGGCGATCAGGAGCCCGCTGTACCGCCGGAGTCGCTCCGGGACGCGCCAGAGGAGTCCGAACAATCCAATCGCAGTGAGTACGTACAGTGCGACAAACAGTAGTTGGATCGTCTCGACGGTGATCACGGTCAGTCACCCCCCGTCGCGACGGCGACTGTGTCTCGTTTTGCTGTGTCGGTTTCGACGGGGTCGGTGGTCTCGGCGGCGTCGGCATCAGTGATCTCGGCGGCGTCGGGGTCGGTCTCGCGGGTGTCGAACTGGTCGAGCCGTGTCCGGAGTTCGCCGGTCTGTTCTGCGAGTTCGGTCGCCAGCTCCTCTGCGTCCCGCATCGTCGCCGCCGTCTCCTCGGCGGCGTCCGCCAACGACTGGCTCTGGTCGGCAACGGCGTCGACCGCGTCGCGCACCTCGTTCACCTGGGCGGTCACCTCCTCGACAGAGGCGGCACCGTCGTCGGTGGCACGGGCGATCTCCTCGGTGGAGTCGTCGATCTGTTCGACGAGCGACGCGAGCCGGCGGAAGGTCTCGCTGGCCTCGTCGACGGTCTCGCCTCCCCGTTCGATCTCCGTCCGTGTGTCGTCCATCTCCGCAGAGACGGCACCCACTTCCTGTTGTGTCGTCGAGATCACGTCCTCGATCTCGTCGACGGCACCCTGCGTCTCCTCGGCGAGCCCCCGGATTTCGTCTGCGACGACCGCGAACCCGTCGCCGTCAGTGTCGGCCCGAGCGGCCTCGATGTTGGCGTTCAACGCGAGAATGTCCGTCTGTTCCGCGATGTCGTCGATCAGCGTCGTCGTCTGGCCGACCGTCGACATCCTGTCGTCTAGTTCGGCGACGAGTGCCGCCAGTCGGTCGACGCTGGTCGCGATCTCCTCAATCGCGTCGGTCGCGGCCGTCGCCTGTTGGGTGCCGTCTGTCGCGACATCACTCCCCTCTGCCGCCTGTCCCGAGAGATCGTTGGCCGTGGCGGCGACCTCTTCGAACGTCGCCGACACGTCTGCTACCTCGCCGGAGACGGTGTCGAGTGTCGCCGCGTGTGCAGTGATCTCGTCTGCCGTCTGTCGGAGATCGGACGCCAGCCGTTGTTGTGTGTCGGCCACGTCGCTGGCGTCCGTCGAGAGCCGTTCTGCTGTCGTCTCGACGTCCGCGACGAACGCACGGAGCCGCTCGATAGTCGCCGACAGCTCGACTGTCATCTCCGCGTAGGCGTCTTCGATGCGGCCGATCGCCTCGGCGTCCGCGTCGACCGCGAGCTGTTGCTGGAGGTCCCCGTCGGCGACACTCGCCATCACGTCGCCGATCTCGTCGGCCGCCGTCAGCAACGACTGGTTGAGCTGTTCTGCTTCGTCGCGGGCTGTTTCGGCGTCTGCGCGTGCCTCGTTGAAGGAGCTACGCAGCGACTGCCGCATCGTCTCCAACGAGTCGGCCAGATCGCCGAACTCGTCGGGACGACGCCGTTCGACAGTCGTGTCGAGCTCCCCGTCACCGATCGCCACGGCGGTGTCTCGGAGCCGCCGCAGCTCCGTCGCCACGTCCCCGCCGATCACGATCCCCAGCAGCCCCAAGTTCAGCACAAACAGATACGCTGCGGCCGCCAAGACCGCTGTCACCGACACGTCGGCCCCCCCGGCCGCGTATCCGCCAACTACCGCGAGCAGCCCGAGGGTGACCACCCCGGTGACGACGAGCACTGACAGTAACCGGTAGACGTACCGTGACCGAACCCTACCCATACAGTGGCATACCGTGTGGGTGTAGTTACTACTATCGCTTTCGTTTATATGTCACATATCATCTATTTCTCGGGGTCGCGGTCAGACAGACGAGGCGGTCACGCCGAACGCAGAGGGAACTCGGCTGTTAGACCCCGAAACCCCGTAGAAGTCGGGTGTCAGATCCACCCCTCTGCGGCCAACAGCTCCCCGTTGAGCAACGACGCTCCCGCCGCGCCCCGGATCGTGTTGTGTGCGAGACAGTTGTACTTCACACCCGCGTCGGTGGCAGTGACGCCGCCCGCCGACACCATCATGCCGTCACCGCGGTCGCGGTCCATCCGCGGCTGTGGCCGATCCGGGTGGTCCTCGCCGAACACGTGGACCAACTGCTCGGGCGAGGAGGGGAGATCACTCCCCTCCACGTCTCGCATCGCCGCGCGGATCTCGTCGGCGCTGGGGCCGTCGGCCAACGACGCGAACACGTTCTCTAAGTGGCCGTCGACGGTTGGAATCCGGTTACAGGAGGCGGTCACATCCGCGTCCAGCCGGTCGACGGCGCCACCGTCGAACGACCCGAGTAGTTTCCGGCTCTCCGTCTCCATCTTCGCCTCCTCGCCGCCGATGTGCGGGACGGCGTTGTCGATGATCTCCATCGACGAGACGCCGGAGTAGCCTGCCCCCGACACCGCCTGGAGCGTAGACACCTGGACGGACTCGATCCCGAACTGGTCGAGCGCCGCCAGCGTCGGCACCATCGTGATCGTCGAGCAGTTCGGGTTCTTCACCAACGCGCCGTCCCACCCGCGCTCGTCGCGCTGCACCTCGATCAGTCCGAGGTGGTCCGGGTTGATCTCCGGGATCGTCAGCGGCACGTCCGCCGCGAGCCGGTCGTTCGAGGAGTTCGAGGAGACGACGTAGCCCGCCTCACACAACGCCGGCTCCACCTCCGCGGCGACCGACGACGGCAACGAGGAGAACAACAGATCCAGATCGTCTGGCAACGCCTCGGGAGCAGTCTCCCGGACGGTTAATGCGCCGACATCGTCCGGAATCTCCGTGTCGAGACGCCACTTTGCGGCCTCGTCGTACCGCTTCCCTTCGCTGGCGGGACTCGCGGTCACCGCGCCGATCTCGAACCGCGGCGTGCGCTCGATCAACTGAACGAACCGTTGCCCGACGGCGCCCGTGGCGCCGAGAATCCCCACTTCGAGTGCCATTGTACGTGGGTGTGTCGCACGGGGATAAACAGCTTCGGATGTGTTGTCCCCGAACGTTCGTGTGGATTCCCTTCTCTGCTGGACTGTCGTCTCCCCCGCGTCGTCCGGGAGACACTTCTACCACGGCCGTCTACACCGACCGTGAACCTCGAATCCGTCACCACACACACCGGCGAACTGTTCGTCGACCACACGGCAGGCGACAACGGCTCGAAGGGAGCGTTTCTCCGGGCGTACGACGACCCACGTGGGGAGACCCGGTGGGGGTTCTTCTGTGCGAACTGCGGCGCCGCGGACAACGCCGTCGACACCATGGGCCGCATCGAGTGCAACGAGTGTGGCAACGTCCGCAAACCCGACGGCTGGGACGACGCCCACGAGTGAGTCTGGCGTCGTGACCGGGGGCAGTGGATCGACACACTCGTTTCCGTCCGGCGACTTTTGTGGGTAGATGGTCACGTTGCTGCACCACTCGGACATCGAGAACGTCTACGACGACTCGGAGCGGGCCGCGCGGCTGGCGGGGGCACTCGCCGGTCGCGAGGGGGTGGTCGTCGGCTCCGGCGACAACACCGCGCCGGGGGTGCTCCCGTTGGTGACGGACGGACGGCAGGCGCTCCCCTTCTACCGCGCGGCGGGGACGCGCGTCGAGACGTTCGGCAACCACGACTTCGACTTCGGTGTCGACGCCACCCGCGAACTGGTGGCCGACGCCACCCCGACCTGGGTGACGGTCAACGTCCGCGACGAGACTGGCGCGCCGTTCGACCGCCACGAGGGGGTCGAGCCGTGGGTCGTCCACGAGATCGACGGGGAGCAGGTGGGGTTCTTCGGTGTCACCGATCCGGCGACGGACTCGCTGAACCCCGCGGCTGCGCAACTCGGGTTCGACGACCCACTGCCGGCCGCCCGCGAGGCCGTCGCCGACCTCCGCGAGGCGGGGGTCGACTATGTCGTCGCCGTCTCACACCTCGGGCAAGGGGACGACGATCTCGCACGGATCGACGGCGTCGACGCCGTCTTGGGTGGTCACGTCCACAGCCGCCGCGTCGAGACCGTCGCCGACACGCTGGTCACCCGCCCCGGGGTGAACGGACACGCAATCGTCGCGGTCGGGTTGACCGACGACGGGGCAAGCGGGGAGTTGATTGAGATCGGCGACGACGCGCCACGCGAGCCGGCGGTCGCGACGGGGTTGTCCGACCGGGTGAGCGAGGCCGGGTTAGACGAGACCGTCGCGCACGTCGACGGCCGGGTGGAACGGACGGAGGCGACGATCCACGGCGGAGAGTCCCGAGTCGGGAACCTGGTGGCCGACGCCTACCGCAGTGCCGCAGAGACGGACGTGGGCCTCCAGAACGCCGGCGGGATCAGGCTCGGCGAGCCGCTGACGGGCGCGGTGACAGTCGCCGACTGCATCGGAGTGGTGCCGTTCGAGGAGCCGGTCGTCGCCTGCGCGGTGACGGGGGCGGAACTCCGGTCACTGGCCAGAGAGATGTCTGCGTCCGTCGTCGACTTTGGCGATCCGGACTGGTGGCACGGCCACGTCTCCGGGCTGGAACTCGTCTGGGACGCCGCCGCCGAACGGGTCGACCGGCTGCGTGTCGACGGTGAGCCGGTCGTCGACGACGAGACGTACACACTCGCGACCGCGGAGTACGTCCTCCACTCCGACCACGAGTTCCCGACGCTGACCGAACGCCACCGGATCGGTGAACACGGTATCCAACACGAGGTGTTGGCCGACCACCTCCGGGAACGGGGAGCGCCACGCGTGGAGGGGCGGGTCACCCTGCGCGACGGTAACTGATGACGAGTCGCCCTACGCGGTGGGGAGTGGAGACCGCCAAACTACTCCGAGTCGTTTTCCGGTAACCGCAACGTCCAAACAGTTCCTGGCGAGACACCGGAGACGTGACAGTCACACTGGCGGACGTGGAGGCCGCCCGCGAGCGGCTGGCCGCGGTGCCACAGATCGAGGAGACGCCGGTCGTCGAGAGCGGGACGCTCGGTGAGACGGTCGGCGCAGACGTGCGGCTCAAGTTCGAACACCTCCAGAAGACCGGCTCGTTCAAGCCACGCGGGGCGTACAACACGGTCGCGAAGCGCGTCTGTGGCGACCGCGAGGTGGACCGGGTCGTCGCCGCCAGCGCCGGCAACCACGCCCAGGGGGTGGCGTTCGCTGCGACGGAGTTGGGTGTCGACTCGTTGATCGTGATGCCGGAGACGGCGCCACAGACGAAAGTCGACGCGACCCGGGGGTACGGTGCCGCGGTGGAGTTGGTCGGCGAGACGTTCGCGGCGGCGATGACCGCGGCCCAGGAGTACGCCGACGAGCCGCGGACATCGTTCGTCCACGCGTACGACGATCCGGCGGTCGTCGCCGGCCAGGGGACGCTCGGGTTGGAGTTGCTCGATCAGGTGCCGGAACTCGACACGGTCGTCGTCCCGGTCGGCGGCGGCGGGCTGATCGGCGGTGTGGCGACCGCACTGCGGGGGCGTGGCGCCGACACGCGGATCGTCGGTGTCCAGGCGGAGGGTGCGGCGACGCTCCCGCAGAGTCTCGCCGCCGGCCACCCGGTCGACGACGACGACCCCGACACGATCGCCGACGGGATCGCCACAGGCAACGTCGCCTCGCTCACCTACGAGATCGTCGCCGAACACGTCGACAGGGTGGTGACGGTGTCGGACACAGAGATCGCGTCGGCAACGCTGTGGCTGTTGGAACGGAGCAAACAACTCGTCGAGGGGGCGGCGGCGACGAGTGTCGCCGCACTCCAGTCCGATGCCGTCGAGACCGCGCCCGAGGAGACGGTCGTTCCCCTGTTGTGTGGCGGAAACGTCGACACTGCGACCCTCCAGGACGTGTTGACCCGGGCGTTGGTCGACCGCAACCAGTTCGTCACGCTCCGCGTCCGGATCGACGACCGGCCGGGCGTGCTCGGCGAGATCGCCCGGATCGTCGGCGACTACGACACCAACATCCGGAGCGTCCGTCACGACCGCTCGGAGGCGGGGCTCCCGGTCGGGAAAGCCGACCTGGTGGTCCGGGTGACGACACCCGGTGCGGCCGCGCTCGACGGGTTGTTGGCGGACATCGACGCCGCCGGCTACACCGTCAGACGTGTCGTTCCGGAGGGTGCCGGTGACACGTCCGGCAGCAGCGAGGCGAACTCGCTCGACTGAGTCCGGCGTCTCGCCGTCGTGTGAGACGATCAGTCGTCGGAGGAGTAAGGCGATCAGTCGTCGGAGGAGTAAGGCGATCAGTCGATCAGGACGGCACCGGTGGTCCAACAGTTGCGGAACGCACCGGTTGTCTGGCGGACGAGTCGGAACAGGTAGGTGAGCGTCCGTCCCTCCGGACCGGTGACGGTGAGGCGGCGCTCGGCGAGCCCCTCCTCGCGTTCGACCGGGCCGGGAACGGCCTCCACATGGTCGACGAGCGGGGAGTACTGCCGGCCGTGGACCATCTGGACGAACCGGTCGCGGGGACCGGTCGCACGGCGGTTGGCCGGGGACGCGAAGTTGTACGCCGTCAGAATCCCGGCGTCCGCGAACGGCTCGTCGTTGTCCGCCAACGCCGACACCTGCGTGTCGATCACCTCCGCCGGCTCCATCTCCGGGTTCGGTGTCGGCAACCCCTCCACCGGGTGGTCACTGTCTGCCATCGACGATACGACGGGCCGGTGACACTTCTGGGCTTCGACCGGCTCACACCGTCAGGAGCGTCACCACGACGCTCCACAGGAGGGTTCCGGCGCCGACTGCCGCCAGCAGTGTCGATCCGCCGACGGCGGCCCACTCCCCGGTGTCGCCGTCGCCGTGGAGACTCCCCACCGCCGACACCTCCGTCTCCGGAGCGCCGGCGCCCGGGGCGTCGATCCCGCCGGCGACGCCGACGATGAGTGCCGCCAACCCCACCCCGGCGGTCGCGACGACCGCGACGGGGGACGCGACGGCGACGACTCCGCCGACGAGGAGGCCGCCGCCGCCCAACCCGTACAACGCTCCGATGGCCGCGAGTGATCGGATTGCTCGTCGCACACCCGGCGTGTGGCCCGCGTCCGACCAGAGTCTTTCCCCGTTTCTCACCGGCCGTAACGAAGACGCGGGCCGTCAACGGAGCGAGTCGGCCACGACACGTAGACGGGATGCCGTTGACGGAGCGAGTCGGCCACAACACGTAGACGGGATGCCGTCGACAGGTGGAGGTGTGACGAGTGACGCAGACGAGGAGCCGGCGGTCGGGGACCACCTCACACCGACGACGGGCACGCACAGCGCCGGCGTCTACCGTGTCGTCGGCCACGGCGACGGGACGGTGACGCTCCTCCGGGTGGGCGACGCCGACGGCCACCGGGTTCACACCGGCGAGATCGTCTCGGTGCCGGCGACAACAGACGGGTTCGAGCAGACGGCCGCGCCGCGCCGGCCGCCGCTGACGGCCGTTCTCACCGGGCCGTTCCGAGACGCCGCCTGGTCACTGCGGGCGTTTCTGGTGTCGTTGCGCCGCCGTCCACGCCAGACCACGCTCGCGGCGGTGCCGTTGGCCGTCGCGGTCGCCGTCGACGGAGTCGCCCCGGGGTCGGTCGTCGGCGGGCTGGTGGTCCTTGGAGGCTCGGGGTTGGCGGCCGTCGGGAGTGGCCGGCTAGATCGACACGGCGAGTAGCTGTGTCAGGAGGCTCCGTGTCCTGGGGCCGCTCCCGATTGAACGTCCGGAGATCAGGGGGATGCGACCGATCCGGAGGTTGAACCGGGTGTTCGACCCCCAACTGCTCACCGGCTCCTCCGTGGGTGGGTTGCTGGTGACGGCGGCCGACTCGCGGGTGCGCTTCCAGACGTAGACGGTGTCACCGACCGCGATCGGCTGGTCCAGTCGCGCGTTGTAGTACCCCTCGCGGTCGTAGGTGTCGAGATTGCCGCGTCCCGGAAGTCGGGTCCCGTCTTCGAGTGTCACCGCGACGGCACGCCGGTTGTCGGTGTACTCGCTGGAGACGACCGGGGCGTTCGCCTCGGCAGTCGACAGCCACCCGGGTCGGGCGACGCTCGTCTCGCCCACATCGCTGGTTTCGACGCGGAACTGGAGCGCCTCGCTGCGCCCGGTCTCCTCCTCGCGGGCGGTCACACTCGCTGTCATCCGGCGGACGATCCCGGACTCCGCGACGAAACAGTCGCCGACGAAGTCGGTCACCTCGAACGGGTCACGAAAGTACCGGCTCACGCCGCTCGTATTCCGGAACGGTGCCTGTGCCGCGACACCGTCACCGATCGACTGGAGCAGTTGTTCGCCGTCGCGCTGGACGACACCCTGTACGTCCCATTCCCCGCCGTCCGCGAGCGCGGAGACGAGGTTGCCGCCGACGACCCGGTCGCGTCTGAACTCGTTCGGGACGGTCTGTCGGAAGTCGTAGACGCGCTGGCCGGCGACGAGCCCGCGGAGGTAGTACTCCCCGCCTCCCACGAACACGTTGGCCGTGTACTCGTCGGGCTGGATCGACATCCGTTCGGGCGTCACGTCGGCTCTGAACGACTCGAAGGCGTTCTGCCGGCGGACCGAGAAGGAGTTGAACGACAACCGGGAGGCGTGTGCCCGTCTCAACGGCGCCGACAGCCCCGACTCTCCCGTCCCCGGTGGGTACTGGAACTCACTCGGGTCCGGTGTCGGTGTCGGAGAGTCCGTCGGCGTCGGCGACTCTGTCGGCGTTGGTGAGTCCGTCGGCGTTGGAGAGTCTGTCGACGTCGGCGACTCCGTCGGGATGGGTGACTCTGTCGGTGTCACCCGTGTCGCTGTCGACCGTTCTGTCGGCGTCTTTGTGTCTCCCCGGTCAGTCACAGACAGCCACCGGTGAGACCGGCTCCGGCGACCGCCAGCACCCTCCGTCGGTTCACCTCCCCCTGGTCGTCGCCGGTGTACTTGTATCATCTGCCGACGGGCCGCCGACAGAGAACGAAAGAGCCTATTCGGGCGGCAGTGTACGAACGTGTATGGGACTCGCGAAACACCTTGTCAACGGTGTCGTCTCGCTCGTGATCAGTGTCGCCACGACGGTGAAGCTGGCCGACAACGACGACGGCCCGTGGGACCTCTCGGAGGTCGCGCTGGCGGTCGCGGTGTCGGCGTTCCTCTCGGGCTTCTTCACCAGCTACTTCGCAGACGACTGAGTCCGCGAACGACCGATCAGGGCAGTCGGAGCCGGCCCTCGTACCGGTGCCAGTCGCCGTCCGTGTCGGCGTACTCGTATGTCGACGGCGGCTCGATCCCCCAGGCGACGAGCCGCGCGTCTACCCCGTCGACGATTGTCTGGACGTACGATCCGCGGTCGCGGAGCCGTGGCGGTCGTTGGGTGTGCCGCGTCAGGAACCGACAGGTCGCCGTCTCCTCGACCGCCTGCGTGTCGTCTCTGACAGGCTCGACGACCAGTCGGAGGTCACTCCGGAGTCGCTCGGCCACCCGAACCGTCCGCCCCTCTAGGTGGCCGCGCCCGAACTCGTCGAGTGCCGCCAACGCCTCGTTCGGGACGTGGTTGCCCACACGAGAGGGTCGGTCGCGAGACTGAAACCGGCGGCGGTCCGGCTGTTCCGCGCCGTGGCCTGTCGGCCGACACCGCTCAGGAGAACAACGCCCGGAGCTTGTCGAACAACCCCGCCGCCCGGTCGCCGAGCGGCGCCGGCGCCGAGTCGTCGAACAACTCCCGCGCGACGGCGTCGAGCTCCGCCTCGCCGAACTGGTCGTTGTCGCGCGCCTCGGCGAGCCACGCCTCCCAGCCAGCGTCGTCGAGTACCCCGCTGGCGTCCGGTTCCCACTGTTCGCGCAACGCTTCTCGGTCGCGGAACGGCACGTCCATCTCACCGCCACCCCAGTACAACGGGGAGAGGGAGAACGCGGGCGCCTCCCCGTCGGCGGGCGCTGTGGTGGTGCCGACGACGCGCTCGGCGGCCGTCTCACTACCCTCGGCGGCTGTCGACTCCCGGTCGGACGGCGACTCGTGGTCGAGCGACGACTCTCGGTCAGACGGCGACGCTCGGCCGTCTGCCGTCTGGTCGTCACCCCGTTCGGCGGGGACGTACCGGTACGGGTAGTCGTTGTAGAGAAACACGTCGCCCGCCTCGACGCGACTCCCGTCGGGAAGCTCCAACGTGTCGGTCACACGTCTCGTTCGGGCTGGAGCGTCTTGAGCCGTGCCGTCCGGCTGGCGGATACTCTCGACTGGTCGGGGGTGGTCAGCGTCCGACAGTCGCGTTCGGGACGAACGGCTCCGGTGACACCGCGCCGGGTCGGAACCGGTAGTCGAACCGGTAGCCCCCAAAGTCGGCCGCCTCGCGCCCCTCGATCCGTTCACTGGCCGCGAGCACACCGCCGTCGGCGGCGATCTGGACCGTCGCCGTGTAGCTCGTGACGTTCTCGGCGGCGGCGAGCCGATCACCCGCGTAGCTGTCGGCCCGGAGTGTGAACATCCGAGTCTCACCCTGGCGTGTGACGTTCACGACCCGGAACTCCCCGCCGCGGGTCAACAACCCACGGATCGGGGACGTGGCGGTCGCGAAGCCGACGAACGCCCGTTCGAACAGCTCCGCCCGTCCACGAACGTTCGCCAGTTGGACCTCGCCGTCTGCCGTCACCCGTTGTGTGACGTTCGTCGCGTTGCCATAGATGATCGTCTCCGTCCGACTGTGGTTGTTGCCCAGATCACCGGCCCCACGAGCCTCGTACCGGATGCGGTCGACGCCGGCGGTCGCGACCGTCGTTGTCTGCGTCCTGAACGACCGGTCGGCTAATGTCATGTTCGTCGTCGTCCGGATCGTGCCTGGTGTCCGTAACAACGCCTGACGGTGCGCGCCGAGCAACTGTGTCTCGTTTTGAATCCCTGCGGCCGTCACACCCGGCGGGAACGCCCCCGCCGGGAGGCTGTCGACCGCGGCTCCCGTCTCGGTCGTCGTTCCGTCTGTCACTGTCCCGTCGGTCACTGTCTCGTTCGCGGTGTCTGGGCCCGCCGCGCCGCCACAGCCGGCGACGAGGAGGAGTCCGACGACACACAGGATCGCGAGGTGTCGGCGGCGGGGACCGTCCGTGTCTGGTCGCACGTCGTCTCGGTGGCCGCGGAGACGCAAGTCCCCCTCGGTCGGTGTCTGGCCGTGAGACGCACACCGCGCTACAGCAGCCAGTCGACGACCGCGAACGCGACGAACAACGACCCGAACAACACCAGCCAGAACAACACCGAGCCGAGTCGGTCGCGGCTGTCGCGGTCACTCTCTCGTCTGGGAGCGTAGACGCTCGACAGCTCTGACTCGGGCGCGAGTCCGACACGACGGAGGAACAACAGTCCCGAAAAAAGCAGGACGGAAGCGACGACGGTTGTCACGACCGCACGGAGGAGTTCCCCGACGGCCGTCGGCTCCGTCGCCGTCTGGAGGAGTGTCGTTGGAATCACCGGTGGAAGTGGGGTGGTTGTTCCGTGATGGTAGTAGTTGCGGGGGAGTGGTGGTTCGGTGAGGGTCGCGGTCGCGGGGACGTGGTGGTTCCGTGGGGGGTGCGGGACAGTGAGTCGGTCAGGTGGCGACGACGCGGTGGAAGAACGCGTCCACGTCGACGGCAGTGTTGTACACCGACAGCCCGATCCAGCGGGACTATCGAGAACAGACTGCGAGACGGTCAGGGTCAGCGGCACGGTCGTCGGGTTGTCGCCCGGGGGGCAGAGACAGCCGGCGAGCGCGGCGACACCGGTTCTGGCGGCCGCCAGCAGACTGCGTCGTGTCGTGCGGTCCGTCACAGAGACACCGACAGCGACCAACCCGAAAGCAGACGCGGTCGACAACCCCGGCGTTCAATACCGGGGGGCGCAAATCGACCGGAGAATGCAGCGTGTCCTGATCGTAGACGACTCGGGGTTCCAACGGACACTCGTCCGCGACGCCGTCAGCGACGAGTACGAGGTGGTCGGCGAGGCGGAGAACGGCGCCGAGGCCGTCGACAAGTTCGAGAACCTCTCTCCGGACGTGGTGACGATGGACATCATGATGCCGGCGATGAACGGCGTGGAGGCGACAGCGGAGATCAAAGACCAGAGTCCGGACACCACGATCGTGATGATCACCAGCGTCGAGCAACGCGAGATGATGAAGAAGGCCGTCGCCGCCGGCGCGGACGCGTACGTCACCAAGCCGTTCGACGGCGAGGACGTGCTTGAAGAACTCGCGGGTGTCGTCTGAGCCGACGGCTCCAGAAGACGACAGTCGACTGAGTGTGCGGGGACGGAGACACCCGACTGTGCCGGAACACGACACTCGCGTTCGGACGCCGCACCGTGCCGAGTGGGTGTGTCGGCTCAACCGGGTGAGATCGAGTGGGTGTGTCGGCTCAGTCCAGCGAGATGTTGACCGTCTTCGTCTGTGTGTAGTGGTCGACGGCCTCCTGAGCGGTCTCACGGCCGATCCCGCTCTGCTTGTAGCCGCCGAACGGCTGGCCCGCCGGGAAGTCGTTGTACGTGTTGACCCAGATGGTGCCCGCCTCGATGTCACGGGCACACCGGTGGGCGGTGGTCAGGTCCTCCGTCAGGACTCCCGCTGCCAGCCCGTAGTCGACATCGTTGGCCAGTTCCATCATCTCGTCGTACTCCGACCAGGTGAACACCTCCTGGACCGGGCCGAAGATCTCCTCTTGGACCGCGCGGTTGTCGTGGTCGATGTCGGCGATCAGCGTCGGCGTGACGAAACACCCGTCCGCGAGCGCCTCGTCGTCCGGCGCGTCGCCGCCGGTCACGAACTCGGCGTCGGCGTCTCTGGCCTCCTCGATGTACTCCATCGTCCGTTCGACCTGATCGCTCGTCACCTTCGGTCCCAGATCCGTCGACTCCAACAACGGGTCACCGACCGTCATGTCGTCCGCGCCGGCCGCGAGTCTGTCGAGGAACTCCTCGCGGATGTCCTCGTGGACGAACAACCGCGACCCCGCACAGCAACACTCCCCGGTGTTGAAGAAGATTGCCGTCAGCGTCGTCTCGACGGCGCGTTCGAGGTCGGCGTCCGGGAACACCACCAACGGCGACTTCCCACCCAGTTCGAGGGTCACGTCGGTGATCGTGTCGGCGGCGGACTTCATCACCTCGCGGCCGACGGCCGTCGAACCGGTGAACGCCAGCTTCCGGATGTCCTCGTGGCTCGCCAACGGCGCGCCCGCCTCATCGCCGAGCCCGGTGACGACGTTCACCGCGCCGTCGGGGATCACGTCCCCCGCGACTTCCATCAGCTTCAGGATCGACAGTGGGGTCTGTTCGGCCGGCTTGAGTACGACCGCGTTGCCGGCCGCCAGCGCCGGGCCGAGCTTCCAGGCGGCCATCAACAACGGGAAGTTCCACGGGATGATCTGCCCGACGACGCCGTACGGCTCCTGGATCGTCTGGACGTGTCGGGAGCCGTCCGTGTTCACTGTCTCGCCCTCGTGGGCGCGGGCCATCCCCGCGAAGTACCGGAAGTGGTCGACGACCAGTTCGATGTCGATCCGCGCCTCGCTGATCGGCTTCCCGTTGTCCAACGACTCCAACGTGGCGAACGCCTCCGCTCGTTCCTCGACGCGGTCGGCCATCGCCTCCAGAGTGGCCTGCCGGTCGGCCGTCGACATCGTCGACAGCCGCTCGTCGAACCCCTCCTGTGCGGCCGCGACTGCCCGGTCGACGTCCGACGCAACACCTGCCTCCACCTCCGCCAGTGTCTCCCCTGTCGTCGGATCGCGTGTCTCGAACGTCTCCCGAGCGTCGCTGGTGGTCCACTCACCGCCGATGTACAGCTCCCGGTGGGCCGGGAGCACCTCGTCTGCTGCCTGCTCGTGACGCTGTCTGATCGCGGACTTCCGCTCTGCGGTCGTCTCTGCCTCGTTGTCGACTGACATGGCAACTTTTGCTAGATAGTGTTCGGTATTAACTGTTTTGGCCAACTGAGTACGACAAACGTCGTACATATAGGAAAACAGAGAGAAACTGGCGGCGGTCACAGAGACACGGGGAGTATCAGCGGCGATAGCAGACAGAGAATCTTTATGTGTGACTGTGACGAGAGACGAACGACTGGGGTGGACAGACAGGTGATCCGGGAGCGACTCACGGCGACAGACCGCGGGATCACCCCCGGGATCGCCGTCGCCGCGATGGTTGCCGTCTCGGTGACGCTGGCGGCCGTGTTGGGAACGTGGATACTGACGACCAACCCCGGCGGCACCGGGACCGTCGACGCCCAAACGGAGGTGAGCTACGAGGGCGGGGAACTGACCGTCCGGTGGACGGAGGCGGGCACCGCCGACCGGCTCCGGGTCGCGGTCGGGACGGACGTGCGGATCATCAACGAGGTGGGTGGTGAGACGACACTGCCGGCGTCACCGGACGAGCAGTTGGTCGTCGTCGCGGAACGGGCGGACGGTGACGCCGCCGTGCTCTCCCGTGACCGGGTAGAGACGTTCCAAGAAGACGACTCCTTCTTCGGGCTGTTCTGAGCGGGGTCTCCCCCCGTCGGGCGACACCGCGTCAGTAGAACTCGACGGTCGTCCCGTCGTGACGGCACGTCTCCAGTGCGTGTTTCGCGTCTATCCCGGCAGCGTGAGCGGTCCGGCCGGTGCCGACACCCACCTTCAGCTCCACGTCCGCCTCGTCGTTGACGGCAGTGATCGCGTCGTGGTACTCACTCTCCGACAGCTCCGGGCAGGCGGCGATGACGTTGTCGCCGCCGACGAAGAACGCCAGCGCGCCGTGTTCCGACCGGAGATGTCGCATCAACGCCGCGTACCCACCCTCGATGTTGACGAACGTGTCGAACTCCGACAGTTGGTCGGTGTACTTGCCGGTGGCGTCGTCGACATCGAAGTGTGCGATCTCCACGTCGTCGGTGTCGGTGTCGGCGGCGAACTCCCCGTCGAGCACCTCCCGGCGGTCCGGCGACTGTGCGCTGCCGGCCGCCTGGATGCGCTTGGAGGCGGCCGCGAGCGCGTCCGCCGGGCGTTCGGCGACGCCGACGCCGACGCTGACGGTTACCGGGTAGCGGTTCGCGAGTGAGGTCTGGAGCGTCTCGTGGGCGCCCCGGCCGAGGCCGTTCGTCACGGCGACGACGTTGTCGCCGCGGGCGTAGAAGGCGTATGCGTCGCGGGCGCCGACAAACTGGGCCACGTCGGTGTACAGCCGGGACTGGAGCGTCTGGAGATCCATCTCGCGGCGCGGCTCCGGGGTCACCGTCCAAGGGCCGTAGTTGTCGAGTTGGAGTTGTGTCGCCTGAATCCGAGTCATTGTTGTCTGTACGTGGACACTGCGACGGAAGGGTGTTATCGTTCACAGATCTGAGACGACGCGAGCGACGACGAACTTTGAGACGACGCAGGCGACGACGAAGGTTGATGCTGCCGCCGCCCGAATGCACTCCGTGATCGAGGGAGTGGTGCTGGATGTCGACGGAACAGTCGTACGGGGCGACGAGCCGTTGCCGGGTGCGGTGGCGGCAGTCGAACGGCTCCGAGACGCCGGACTGGAGGTCGTGTTCTGTTCGAACAACCCGACAGCGGCGGCGCCGGCGTACGTCGACCGGCTCTCCGGCGCGGGGTTCAATCCGACAGCCGCAGAGATCGTCACGGCGGCGACCGCGACGGCGGCGTATCTCCGCGACCACCACGCCGGCGAGTCGGTGTACGTGTTCGGTGAGGAGAGCGTCGAGGCCCGACTCCGCGAGCAGACACAGTTGTTCTTCGAGTCGTCACCCGCGCCGGCGTCGGTGGTGGTGGCGGCAATCGACTACGGGTTCGGCTACGAGGAGATGCGCCGGGCGATCCGGGAAGTAGACGAGCAGACGGCGTTCGTCGGGACGGACCCGGACCCGGTGATCCCGACCGACGACGGCCCCGCGCCGGGGTCGGGGGCGATCGTCAACGCGCTCGCCGGGGTGCTCGGCCGGGAGCCGGACGCGGTGCCGGGGAAACCCTCCGCGACGGCACTGGGGTTGGTGACCGACCGGCTCGGTGTGCCGGGGAACCAGCTCCTCGTCGTCGGTGACCGGCCGTCGACGGACATCGCGTTGGGGGAGCGAGCGGGCGCGACGACCGCGCTCGTCACGACTGGCGTGACGAGCGAGGCGGCGGCCGCGACGGCCGACCCGACGCCCGACTACGTCTGTGAGTCGTTGCCGGCCGTCGTCGACCGCGTGCTGTGAGCGACCGGCCGACCGAACGCAAGGTACAAACACAGACCGAGCGAAGCCGGAGGTATGGAACTTCGCGTCGTAGACCGGACCGACGACGAACTGCGGATCGAGGTGGCCGGCGAGAACCACACGTTCATGAACGTGCTGAAGGGAGCGTTGCTCCGGACCGAGGGGGTCGCGGCGGCGACGTACGACGTGAACCCCGAGCAGTCCGGCGGCCAGACGGAGCCGATCCTCTCGATCAACACCGAGGACGGCGTCGAGCCGTTGGACGCGCTGGAGGCGGGGGCAAACGCCGTCAGCGACCAGATGGGGACGCTGGCCGACGACATCGAGACGACGTTCGCCGAGGCGTAACCGCGTGTTTCGGCCAGGGCGTAACGACGCGTCCTGGGCTGGCCATGACGACGCGCCCTGGCCGAGGCGTGGCGATGCGCTCTGTGCGGGCCGTGACGACAGTCGAGGTGTGGTTCACGGCGGTGCTTTCTCACCCGCCCGAATCGCGACATCGAGCCAGTTGTCTCGGGGGACGAGCGGACACTCGTAGGCGTCGGCGTACGCACAGAACGGGTTGTACGCCCGGTTGAAATCGAGCACCCAGTCGTCGCCCGCGCGGTCCTCTGGGGCTTCGAGGTCCAGATACCGGCCGGCGGGGTACGTCTCCGTGCCGCTGGTGGCGTCACGGAACGGCACCCAGAGCCGGCTCTCGTCGTCGGGTGACTGGAACGCGTGGAGGGTGACGGACTCGTCGTCGACGGAGACGGTGAACACACCCACGTCGTGGTAGCGCTGCTGGCCGTCCCGTGTCGTCTCGACGGTGATCTGGTCGGGGTCGTCGAACCGGTCTAAGGGCGTCTCGAACCGCAACGCGGGGTCAATCTCGAAGTACCGGAGCCCGTCGAACCCGTCGCGTTCGGCCGCCGGAACCGGCGACCGAGGGTGATCGCCGAAGAAGTCGTCTTTCTCGGCACGTTCCTGTCGGAGTCGGTCGACGTAGTCGTCGGTAGCGAGGTCGCTCACACACGGTGTTGGCACTGTGGCGGTTTGAACATCGCTCGCTCGTGTACGCGACACGCCGGAGAGCGAACGGTCGGAGGCGGCCGCTGTGCGGGCCGTCTCGAAGGCTTTTCGACCGCGCCGGGTCACCCCCGAGGTATGACAACGACCGACGACGGCGACCGCGGGCTCGCGGCGTTCGCGGCGACGATCGACCACACGGTGTTGGGACCCGAGACCACACTCGCGGACGTACATACCCTGCTGGACGAGGCGAGCGAGTACGGCACCAACGTCTGTGTGCCGCCGTGTTACGTCGCCGCGGCCGCGGAGTACGCGCCGGACGTGACGCTTGCGACGGTCGTCGGGTTCCCGCACGGCCAACACGCGACGGCGGCGAAGGTGGCCGAGGCGGAACGGGCACACGCGGACGGCGCCGACGAACTGGACGTGGTGATCAACGTCGGGCGGCTCCAGGCGGGCGACCACGAGGCGGTCCGAGCGGAGGTCACGGCGGTCGTTGACGCGACCCCGCTTCCGGTGAAGGTGATCGTCGAGACCGCACTCCTGAGTGACGAACAGAAACACGCCGCAGGGGAACTCGTACAGGAGGCGGGGGCGGCGTTCCTGAAGACCTCGACGGGGTTCGCGGACGGCGGGGCGACCCTGCCGGACGTGGAACTGCTCGCGGAGTATCTCCCGGTGAAAGCAAGCGGCGGCGTTGGGAGCTACGATGAGGCCGTCGCGATGTTGGACGCCGGCGCCGAGCGGATCGGCGCCTCCTCGGGCGTCGAGATCGTCCGTGGCCACCCCGGGTTCGAGGGGTGACGGGTCGGGCGAGCGGAGAGACGACGCTGGCGGGCCGAGAGACCGGACCAGAGCGACAGAGACACGTCGAGACGGACAGAGAGGCGACAGTCCCGTCGTCGGACGGCGCCGAGACGGACGGAGAGACGGCGAGAGCCACCTCTCGGCGCGTCTCCGCCGTCGAGACGAGACCCGAAGGGGAACCCTTAGGTGGCTCCGGTCGGAACTGCGTGGTATGTCGAACGGAAAGTACGCCGCGCGGAAGCTGAAGAAGGACCGCCAGCAACGCCGGTGGTCCGACTCGGAGTACGCGCGACGGGAGCGAGGACTCGACGAGGCGTCGGACCCGCTCGAAGGTGCTCCACAGGGGCGTGGGATCGTACTGGAGAAGGTCGGGATCGAGGCCAAACAACCCAACTCTGCGATCCGGAAGTGTGTCCGGGTCCAACTGATCAAGAACGGGAAACAGGTCACCGCGTTCTGTCCGGGTGACGGCGCGATCTCCTTCATCGACGAACACGACGAGGTCACCATCGCCGGGATCGGCGGGGCGAAGGGTCGCGCGATGGGCGATCTGGGTGGCGTGAACTACAAAGTCGAGAAGGTCAACGGCGTGTCGTTGATCGAACTGGTCCGCGGCAACGCGGAGAAACCGGTGCGCTGAGATGTCCGACGCAGAACAACCCGACTCCGACGCGGGCGCGAGCGAGGAACAGGCCTCCCAGAACGCGTTGTTGTTCGGCGAGTGGGACGTCGCCGAGATCGAGTACGACGACCCGAGCACGCGCGACTACATCACGGTCACGCCGATCGCCCACACGATGGGGCGTCACGCCGACAAACAGTTCGAGAAGTCGGAGCTGTCGGTCGTCGAGCGGCTGATCAACCGGCTGATGCAGACCGACGAGAACACCGGAAAGAAACAACAGGCGACCCGGATCGTCAAGGACGCCTTCGACGAGATCCACGACCGGACGGACGACAACCCGGTTCAGACGCTGGTGACGGCCGTCGAGAACGCCGCGCCGCGTGAGGAGACCGTCCGCCTGAAGTACGGCGGAATCTCCGTGCCGAAGGCGGTCGACGTGGCTCCCCAGCGGCGTGTCGATCAGGCGCTGAAGTTCATCGCCGACGGTGTCCAGTCTGGCTCCTACAAGACGACGACGGACGTGTCGAGTGTGCTCGCCGAGCAGCTGCTGGGTGCCGCACGCAACGACGTCAACACCTACGCGATCAACCAGAAGGAAGAAAACGAGCGCGTCGCCGCCGCCGCGCGGTAACGTCGTTCGGGCTTTGTTCTGCGGGGTGTCGTCCCCGCGCTTCTCGTTGTTCGTGTTGCTTGTGTCGAGAGTGTTGATTGTGCCGAGGATTCATATTCGTCGCCGGAGACGAGTCGTCTGTGAGCGAACGAGACGGGGTCGATCTGACTCGGGAGCCGGACGGCTGGTGATCGGCAGTCGACCAGACGACGGGTGTCGCCAGTCAGGGAGCGACACGAGCGGCCGCGATGTCGAAACTGGTGGACGCGGTGGCCGCCACACGGGCGGCGCGTGAGGGGGACGGGAGCGCTCCCGAGCCGGACGCGCCGTGGTTCGAGACGTAACGGGTAATCAGAAGGGGGATCATCCGGCCTGCCCGAGGAATCTTTTTGAACCAGCGTTTCGATATGTAGCTGATAACGCGCACCGTGGACCGGAGTGACACACAGCCGTCGGGACTCACCGAGACGCTCGCCAGCGACGCGACCGGGCTCGTGGTTCACGCGCCGGGGATCGAGATCGCGGGGCAGTTCCCAGAGAGCGTGGCTGAGGAGGAAACGCTCCCCACGAATCCGACGGAGCCGACTGCGGTGGTCGACTTCTACGACGCCTGGCAGGCGGCCGACACGGAGACACGGGAGGCGTTCCAGACGTATCTCGACGACGGTGGCGTGCCGGTGTTCGTCGCCGCGACGCCCCGCGAGTTCGACTGGTTATTCGCGGAGGGGACACTGTCGACGAACGTGTTGGGTGCGGTGTCGCAGGTGGTGCGGGTGCGGTTCGATCCCGTAGACGACATCCCGGCGGCCGTGGACACCGCCTCGGCGGCGGACAGGACGCTGGACTCGTCGGCTGTGTGGTCAGTGTTCGGCTCCTCTGGTGAGCCAGATCCACGGTACGTGTACGAGGGGTACGAGATGGAGCGGTACGAGTCACCGCGGTTCGCCAACGCCGTCGGGGCGTACGAGCGGACGCTCGTGCCGCGTGCGGTGAAGACGGTGCCGCCGGAGACGAGCGACGGGATACGAGAGCGGGTCGTCGACAGACTGCGGGACGCCACCGGGAAAGCTGGGTTGGGTCAGTTCTACGGCGACGCCAAGGAGGTGATTGTCGGCGGCGGCGCGGCGGCTGGCAGCGTCGCGGCGCAGGTTCCGGAGCCGGTGACGGCCGGAGTCGGGCTCGCCGCGTATCTCGCGTTCGCGGGTGTGGGCGACACCACGGAGTACAGTTCCGTGTTCGGGGAGCAACTGCCGCCGAACCGTGTCGCGGCCGCGGAACAGACGCTGCAGCTCCCGCCGCGGACGTTCGAGCGACTGCGCTCGTTCGCAGGCGAGACGCTCCCGGAGATCGTCGGAAGCGAGATCGTGACGCGGTCGACGCTGGAGTCAGCGGGAGTAACCGGGACGGAGCTGTCGGAGTCGGTCGTCGCGGAACTGGAGTCGGTGGTCGACGACCACGACAGGGGGTTGGCGGCGTTGGATCGCAGCGTCAGACGGGTCACACGGGTCGTCGACGAGCGGGCGGGTCGCGCACTCACGTCGTTGGAGTCGTTGGCCGACCAACTGGAGAAGGACGACGAGAACGTGCTCGGGCGGGGCGCGGAGAGTCGCCGGACGATCAGCCAGATTCCGTACGTGCCGCGGGCAGAGACGGACGACGACTGGCCAGCCGACCGCCGCGTGGCGGCTCGGGAGGCGGTCGAGGAGTCGCCGTTGGTGGTGCTCGCGGGCCCACACGGCACGGGGAAGACGACAGTTGCGTACCAGACGTGTGAGTCACTCGCCGCAGAGGGGTACGAGGTGCGGGCCGCCAACCTGTCGGCGTCGAACGCGACGGCAGTGGAGACGGCGCTCGACGACATCGACGGCGACGTTGCGTTGTATCTCCAGTACGGCTACGGTCGGTACGGGCTCCACGACGAGCAGGCGCTCCGGGAGTTGCTCGGCTTTCTCTCGCGAGGGGCGTGTGAGAAGGTGGTGTTAGAGGTGCGTTCGGAGAAGGAGACGGCGTTCAGCGAGGCGTTGCAACTCGCCGGGCAGTCCGGGCACGGCTCACTCGTTCGGCAGCGAGCACGCGTGGAGTTCGAGCGGTTCAGACACGAAGAGTCGTTCGTCCGGCTCGCGTCGCTGGCGTTGGAGGCTGCCGGCTTCGAGCCGGACGACGAAACGGACGCAGAGGAGACTGTCAACTGGGCGGCAGATCTCTCCCGAGGGAACCCAGAGGTGTTGAAGATCGCCGCGCAGTTCGCGGCGCGGGGTGAGCATCCACTGGACGACATCGACACCGTGGACGAGCTGATCTGGGAGCAGGTGATGGGAACGTTGGATCTCGACGGGCCAGCGGGGCGCATCCTCGAACGACTCGCCGGGTTCGGAGAACTCAGCAACGCGGAACTCGAACAGGCGGTGTCGGAGCCGCGAACCCAGGCCGACCCGTTACAGAACTACCTCGGCGGGGAGATCAGAGCGTGGTTGGACGGGGAGCTGACTCTCGGTCCCGAGGCGTCGACAGACGAGCTAACGTGGACACTCTCGCCGGACATCTACGGTGACGTGTTGTTCCGGAAGTTCGCGTTCGGTAACCAAATGGAGCGGCGTGATCGGTTGTTCGAGCGGTTGTTGGAGGCGAGCAGAGACGGGGCGGACAGTCTGTTCGCGCGGCTGGCCGCACAGACCAGCACCGTGTACGAGAGTGCAGTCGAGTCCGACGACGAGCAGTTGCGGGAGGCTGTTCGGGAGCGCGCAGAGACACTCGTCGAGTGGGCAGACAAGTGTACGGACGACGACGAGGCGTACTTTCTCGTGGTGCGGCGGCTCCTGTTCGCCGGGGTGCCGTTGGCCGCTGACTCACTCGATGCGGATCGACTCGTCGGGGGAGCGCCGAGAGACGCCGCAGAGTTCGATGTAGACTCATCGACAATGGTACAAAATCTGTGTGCGTACCTCCTCTCAAACGGCCTCGAAAGGGGGAGAAGGCCGGACGAAGTGACCAACCTCGGGACGCAGATCGCCGCGAGCGGTGAGTTCGATCCCGAGAAGTTTCTGATAAACGTCTACGCGATGGCGCTCAAGAAGTTGGCGGACGACTGCAGCCCGGACGACGCTCGTATCGTCGACTGGATCGACACACTCGACACCCTCGCTCGCGACGCCGCCACCGACTTCGATCCCGAACTGTTTCTGGAGAACGTCTACGCGATGGCGCTCAACCAGTTGGCGGACGACTACAGCCCGGACGACGCCCGTATCGCCGACTGGATCGACACACTCGACACCCTCGCTCGCGACGCCGCCACCGACTTCGATCCCGAACTGTTTCTGGAGAACGTCTACGCGATGGCGCTCAACCAGTTGGCGGACGACTACAGCCCGGACGACGCCCGTATCGCCGACTGGATCAACACACTTGACAGCCTCGCCTGCGACGCCGCCACCGACTTCGATTCTACAGAGTTTCTGGAGAACGTCTACGCGATGGCGCTTGCCAACTTGGCGGACGACTACAGCCCGGACGACGCCCGTATCGCCGACTGGATCGACACAC
>ERZ1034569.61-NODE-61-length-36015-cov-10.910651_pt1 | contig 36015 bp, 33 predicted proteins | sample MGYA00520706_ERZ1034569 | MGnify/ENA primary metagenome ERZ1034569 (study PRJEB33760, sample SAMEA4777722) | hypersaline lake metagenome | biome: hypersaline environment; feature: brines | place: Spain | collected 2014-08 | depth 0 m ...
CCGTCAACTCCGGACAGATATACACCACATACAGAGAACACTGCAGAAAACGAGAGCTCAAACCGCTGTCCAACAGACGAATCAGCGACTACGCCGCGAACACGACCTCCGCAAACAGCCAGAGTTCGATGTTCGGGAGAAGGATGCCCGTCGAAAACGGATGCTCGCTGAAAGCCGGCCGTTGGCTTGGCTTACGCTTACGGCTGCTCGCTGGACCACTCTCTATGGTGAGAGTCCCTGGCGGGTGATCGCAACTTCGCTCATCGCAATAACCGATTCGGACTTCTGTATCCAATAGCGGGCGGAATCTCCGATGGTGGAACACACTATGAGCTGACGTCACTGGCTGCGCTGACGACACCAGAAGGTATCGAGGCAGTAGTCCGAGGCTTGTATTTCAGCGTGATTACCTTCACGACCATCGGGTACGCGAACGTGGCGCCGGGTGGTTCTGGATCTCGGCTGTTAGTTGGCTTGGAGTCGTTCCTTGGGGCAGCCCTGATGGCTTTGCTAGTAGCGGTTATAGCCCGCAGAATGACACGGTGAGTTCGACCGTTCAAGACAGATATAACTTCTCTGAGAAAGATATTTGACTTTAGCGGTCGAACTCAGAGTATGACCGATACGAGCGCAGCTGACCGCTGGCAGGACGAGCGGACAACGTTCCAGCGCGTCTACGATGTCCTCGTCGGGTCACAGTCGTTTCTCACTGCCCAGGAGTTTGCCGACCGGGCGGAGTGCTCCGAAACAGCAGCTCGGAACGCACTCGAACAGCTGGCCGAGATGGGAGTTGCAGAACGCCGAGACGGGCGGCCGGCCCGCTACCGGCGGAATGATTCGTACTTCCGGTGGAAGCGCGTCGAGTCGCTCGCACGCGAACACAGCCCCGACAAACTTCAGGAGCGGCTCGATGAGCTCATCGCGAAGGATGAAAAATTCCAAGACAAGTATGTTGTTCCCGATCCCGCCGCTGTGTCCACGGCTGATCTGCCAGTAGACGATCACGACGCGCTCCATGAGCGCTGGGAGGACCTGAGTGAGTGGCGGACTGTCCGTCGTGACATCAGGCTGCTCCGACGGGCCGTCGAGCGCACGCGCAGCAGTGCCGACGACGGTGTACACGCGTGACCGGTGAGGAGTATTCTGGCGGACCAGTTGACGTCCCCACGCTCGAAGTGATCGCCCAGCGTGCTGGCACTCATCCACTCGTGGATGGGTGGGCGTTCCAACCGGACGCCATGTCACCACGGCGGCTGGAACTCTATCTCGACGAAGATCAGTATTCCTCGTCGGTCGACGAGGCACGACTCGACATTCGGTGGTTTGAGGGTGGCGACTACACTGTTCATTATCTCGAAACGCGAGATGATGACGTCTGGCAGTGTCGCTGGGACCGACACCCCGAGCCCGGAGAGCCGAAGGCGCACTTCCATCCACCGCCGGATGCGGCGTCCGATGTTGAACCCTCCACCCTGCAGGCGACACACCATCTCGGTGTGCTGTTCGGTGTTCTCGACTGGATCACTGAGCGGATCGAGCAGCTCCACGATGGCTAACGGACTCCTAATTCTGTCTCTTCAACCGTCGATGTCGAACGGTTCCGGACGTCTGTAGACCATCTGCATCGGAAGATCCGCTGCGTCCCTGGGTGGATCGGGTGGGAGACGGTGGAACTCATCTGCTGGTGCTCTCGCGGTAAGTGCCAATACGAGTGCGTCAAGCAGGTCGTCCGCTCCGGTGCCGTATCCCTTCTCACCGAGCCTCTCTGCGAGGCGGCGCCACGTTCTCTGTTCGTACTCGGTGCTGTGTTCTAACGCACTGAGTCGTTCGTCCATCCCGGGTGCCATCTTCTTATTGTGCTGAAGGACACTGTCCGCGAACGCTCGAAAGCAGACCTCGGAAAGCCACTCGACTCAAATATGACAAAGGGTGGGTTCTCGCGCTACACGATGGTCAGCCTGCTACAGAAAGCTGTCCGTCGCGGGGATCGAGAGCGGGCAATGTTTGCAGTTTTTGAGTTGTGCCGCTCAGGGTATAGTTGGCACGCTCTGGTACGGAGCAATCCTAAGAACGTGTGTGTTCGTTGTCTACCGGTTTGTGAGAGATCAGGCTCAGGTCACAAGCCCAAGCAACTGATTCGCTACTCGGTTTGGAATATAAATCGGTAGACCGGTCGTGCTAACAGAAGCACCGCAACGCAACTGACGATCAGCAGGAACTCGATATTGACCGTCTGAACGGAGTCGGATGAGAAACTCCGGAGTGATTGCCTGATTGGCTGTATTCTGCGTCTCGCTGACTGCGATTCTGTGACTGCACCCTCGTACCTCGGAGAGTTTATGAACATTGGAGATGAGCCGATGTCTCGTATGCAGGCCATGAGCTTGTTTTAGAAACGAGCCAGGCCCTCAGTAGATGATTGCAGATCCGCTTAGTCGTCGTTCTTCAATCTGTTCGCACCCCCCGTCCGGTGTCGAGACGGTCCGACTCGGTTCCTGCCATGTCATCATAATAGAGTGCAAGAGGATAGCTTGACAATCTGTTGGACACGTGGTCATCCTCGAGAGATGTCCAGACTCCGTGAGACTGATTACTCAGGATTTGATCTACGGACGTTTTCGGCGGCCTCAATCATATTCTTTAGTGATGGTTCCACCTCAACCCACCGCCGTGTTTTGAGGCCGCAGTCTGGATTGACCCACATTTGGTCCCTGTCGAGCACATCGAGACCCCTCTGAATAAGATCCTCCATCTCCTCAACTGATGGGACTTGCGGCGAGTGGATGTCATAGACACCCGGCCCGATGTCGTTCGGATAATCAAGATCGTTGAAGGAATCGAGTAGCTCCATCTTCGAGCGGGACGCCTCAATAGATATCACGTCCGCGTCCATGTCGACTATTGCACCGATGATGTCAGTGAATTCTGCATAGCACATGTGTGTATGAATCTGGGTCTCGTCCTCAACCCCACAGGAGGTGAGGCGGAAGCACTCCACTGCCCAGTCGAGATACTCGGCCCACTGACTCTCGCGCAGCGGGAGCCCCTCGCGGAAAGCGGGTTCGTCAATTTGAATTGCCTGGATGCCGGCATCTTCAAGATCGCGAACCTCATCGCGGATCGCAAGCGCGATCTGACGGCATGTCTCCGCACGGGTCTGGTCGTCGCGCACGAACGACCACTGCAGGATTGTGACCGGACCAGTGAGCATGCCCTTTACCAGTTTATCAGTCTGCTCGTTGGCGTAGGACAGCCAGTGTACGGTCATCGGTTCCGGACGGCTTACGTCGCCCGCGATGATGGGTGGACGCACGCAGCGAGTGCCGTAACTCTGAACCCACGCGTTCTCGGTGAAGAGAAATCCGTTGAGCTGGCGCCCAAAGTGTTCTACCATATCACCCCGCTCGCTTTCACCATGAACGAGCACGTCAAGTCCAATCGCCTCCTGCCGTTCGATCGTTGTGGCAATCTGGTCCTCAATGAACGTTTGATACTCGAGCTGAGAGATCTCGTCATCTTTGTACGCCGCCCGCATCTCTCGTGCCTCATCGGTCTGTGGGAACGAGCCGATAGTTGTCGTCGGCAGTTCTGGGAGGTCCAAGACCTCGCGCTGGATTTCTCGTCGTGTGTCACGATCAGAGTCGCGTCGCGCCATTGCGTTGTTGGTACCATTCACACGCTTCTGGACGTCCGGGTCATTGATCCAGTCGGATTCGGCTCGGTCCTCAATGGCTCGGCGACTTCGCACGAAAAGAGCCTCGGTCCCCGCCTCGTCGCCATCCGCACGGTCGGCCAGTGCTACGACTTCCTTGATCTTTGCTGTTGCGAACGCGAGCCACAATTTGGTGTCGTCGTCAAGACCTGGCTCGGCGTCAAGATCAACCGGCACATGGAGCAACGAGCACGACGGCCCAAGGATCACTCGGTCGGATCCCAGAGCGTCGACAGCTGTCTCCACCGTCTGTAGCAGGCTATCAAGATCGGCCCGCCATACGTTGCGACCATCCACAAGGCCGAGTGAGAGGCTCAATCCGTCGGGCACGCCGTGATTGAGCGCGTCGTCGAGTTGCTCATCACCTTTGACGAGGTCAAGATGGAGAGACTCGACTGGGAGGTCCAGAGCGGTCGGGAGGTTATCCCCAACTGACCCGAAGTACGTTGCGAGGTGAATATCAATATCAGCGGCGTCGGCGAGGGTCTCGTACGCCTTGGTGTAGGCTGCCAGTTCTTCACTGTCGAGATCAAACACGAGCGTTGGCTCGTCAATTTGGACTGCCTGAGCTCCAACATCGGCGAGTCGCTGCAATACCTCGGTGTACACCGGAAGCAGATCTTCGAGCAGATCGAGAGGGTCAAACTCCTCCACTTGGGTCTTGCCGAGTCGCAAGAATGACACCGGTCCAACTAGGACCGGACGCGTGTCGATACCCATCGTCTTCGCCTCTTCGTACTCATCGATCACCTTCGTCGAAGAGAGAGAGAATTCAGTGTCGCGGGACAGTTCTGGAACGAGGTAGTGATAGTTCGTATCGAACCACTTGGTCATCTCCATCGCCTGCACGCCAGAAGCTTCTCCATCTAAGTCCTTTTCTTGAATCCCACGAGCCATCGAGAAATAGGTATCAATATCGACCCTGCCGCTGTCCCAGGGAAACCGATCAGGTACCGCACCTACCATCGCACAGGTATCGAGTACCTGATCGTAGTAGGAGAAGTCGTTGCCAGGAATGAAATCGAGTCCGAGTTCATCCTGTTTTCGCCAGTGTCTCTCACGTAGGTCTGCGCCTTCCGCGAGGAGTTCCTCCTTTGAGCGGTCGCCATTCCAGTACTCCTCGACAGCCCGCTTGAGTTCGCGGTGCGCACCGATTCGCGGGAATCCCAGATTTGCTGTCGTCGTCACATATGTGTATTTGTGATTGTATAGGAAGAGTTCATGCATCGTCTCAATATCTGACGGTTATCAAGAATCTCGTACGTTGACAGTGTCTATGATGCAGAATTGCTCAGTGTAACCGACGGATTCCTTCTTGGATTAGTCGTCTCTCTCCTTAACGAGCCGCAGATGCCTTCAGATCAAGCATGGACGCTGGTCCTGATCAACGGAGCAGCACTGGGTATCATCGGTATCAGACCCATATTACGTGAACCAACCCCGGGCTGGGTTCACACGATGATCATTGAGCATCATCCGGCAGAGCGACGAGATTTTCTCGACCAATTCGAAGTTTTTCAATTGAATTCTCCTGTGCCATTTGCCCGATAACGCGCGATGTCTTTGAAGCCGACCAGTCAAACTCCTCAGCAATTGCTGCTTGACGCATTCGACCACCATTTTCATCTAACAATTCAATCACTCGTTCTTCCTCGGTCAGGACTGCCTGTTGAGTTGCGTGGTCATCAACATCTGTACTCTGCCCGGTCGGTGAGACACCCGTAGGCTGTTCATCATTCCGTTCAGTCGCGCCGCCTCCGTCACGGCCATTCTCGATACGCTGACGATACCTGATCAGCAACCCAGATCCGACAAAAACAACGAGGATGAAGCCAACAACCAGCGGAGTCGTAATAGTCTCGCGGAAAGTGCGATCTTCATCCGATTGAGTGTCTGTGTCCACACTCGCAGTTGATCCGTTCTGACGTGTCTGTCCAGTTGCTGGAGAGGAAATAACGCGCGGATGCGTATCGGCAAAGTCCGTCCTTCCGTTCCACGTCAACATGCCAGCATCCCGACTGTCAGGCTCTGGCTCAACGCGGCTCGTTTTGTATCCATCAGGAGCAACAATCTGTAGCGTGTCGTTGCTTGTGAGAAAAAACCCTCCTTGGAACACATCTCCTACAATCACCCGACTCTCCTGTTGTGCCGCAAAGTGTACCCACGTGAATTCATAGGTAACGACTCCCCATCGTCGGGGGACCTGCTGAATACTAGTTGAGGCGGTGAACCCTGTCACTCGCATCTGACGACCAGTCGCATTCTCGGCATTCGAGACAACCCCTGTGATACGAGTTCGAAACGGGTCGAGATACTGCGCTGTATTGTTCCTAAACTGGTCCTGAAAGGCAGCATATTCGCGAGCACGCTGATCGATGCTGAGCTGTGTCCGAATTCTGACCGTCCAACGCGCTGACCCGTTCTCATACACATCAATCCGCGTCACTGTGTTGTCCGTCTCAGGCTGCGATTGCTGGGCAGCGGATTCACCGGTGACGGCCGGCATCAATAACACGCCGATCAAGAGGCAGGTAACGATCACAGATATAATTATCCGGTGACCAGCTTTTGATACTGCAGCCATCTACCAACGAAATTTTTCTATAGAGAGCATATGAACCTTTCAATCCGGTATTTATCCACATTGACTCGCGCTTAGGACGCTGGAATTCACGCGTCATATAATTCGTTTCTCTGAGTTAGGTTCTCAAGGACGACCTCGAAGGCGATAACCGCAACCGCCGTCCATTCATCATAGAAGATCCAAATCATACCGCGTATCGTCGTATTGAGCATCATTGATTTCCTTTTCTGCATACAGCGGCCGTCTCCATCGCAGGTTCTGTATGATGGGCTGCGCAACTCAGTCGTTTCAATATCAATGACGGCTGGCTATTTCATCAGCCGACCCACACAGTGCAGCGTACGGGCATCGCTCTCAGGGACGACCAGGCAGAGTGGCTTCAAGCAGCACCAATTTAATTTCTCTGCGTTTGTCCCTAAGAGACTGGACGAAAAATCGAACAGTGCGAGTGATCGATTATAACTGCACCCCGGCTACAACTTCTGACTAAGCCAACTACCTAACAACCTGAGCACCTAAATTATGGAAAATCAAGGAGAAAACCTACAATTTCTATGCTTGGATTTGACGATCTTTTCCAAACCACATCGCAGAGGGTCCTGCGCGTGGAGAACAGGTAATTAACTCGGTGTTTGGCTCTACAGAACGGGCCTTGACCACGCGACCGTCAATAAACGAACAGAGAATTCAGACTTCTTCAAGCGATATGAGTATCGAGAGCGTGCACGCCCGGGGACGCTTTGTAAATCTTCAATTAGCGAGATTAACTGGAGTGAAATAAGAATTTCAGGAAACCAACGAGTTGAATTGTTGGAGGGTGCACCACCCCGACATCTGTTGGGAAGCTTACGATAGCCGAGCGGTCAAGTACGCTCGTCGCCGTTTCGACGGTTTTGAACCGGCCATCGACCCTCAGCGGGTTCTTCGAGAACATGCTGTACTCACTCAGCGATGCTCGCACCACGAAACATGAGGTCTTCGCATTTTGAACGAACTAAACTGACTGTGCAGTCGCTCATATTGGTGGTAACTTTTTCGTTTCTCATAATCGGGAGTTTTGCCCGTGTCCTCCCACTTGATCAGGATGATAGTTTGCGACGTCGTGAGATGACATTTCGCAGGCTCTCAGACGCTGTCTGAGAACGTTCCAGAGCTTGCCGGCGTCCACCCGTGGCGGTTGAGCAAGTCCGCTACCTGTGAGTAGGCGCAGATTTTCGCTTGATGGGTACGATGGACTTCCAGCAGTCTGAACGCGCCTATCATTAGATCGGGAGTCACAATCGGAAACGACACAAAAGTTCCGTAGTCCAACGTACAGGCGGCCCAATTTTGAGTCTGATGAGAGTATTTATTCAATCAGGTCAGTTGTCATCGCGTTCGTTACTCTCATCTTCACCTGTGTCTTCATTCTCTTCACCAGTGTCTTCTTGTTCAGTATTTTCATTCTCATCTCGTGAGTCCTCAGTTTCGGAGTCTTCATCACTCTCGCTTTCACCTGTGTCTTCATTCTCTTCACCAGTGTCTTCTTGTTCAGTATTTTCGTTCTCATCTCGTGAGTCCTCAGTTTCGGAGTCTTCATTCTCATCTTCGTCGTCCTGTTCAGATTTCTCTCGTTCCTTTTGTTCGATATCTTGCTCGTATTTGATCACTTCACCGCTACTGCTGTGAATCCGAATCTCAGCTTCGCCGGGTCGATTTGCATTCACGAGCACATACTCAAATTCATAAGCATTGTTTTCGCTGTGAGTACTCGCTTCGACTAACGCCCAGTCACCCTGTGGTGGGTCATCAACAGTTGCGTTTGCGATTTCACGGGCATCAGACAGATTGATATCCATCTGTTCAGTTTCATTGTACTGTGTCGTATTGTTTGCCTCCGGAGACATCTCTCCCTCTTGCTCATACTCGTACTCTTCGGTAACCAATGAGAGTGAATCGCCTTCCACGCTGTATATGATCTCCGCGTCAAACACTCCCCTGGTGAGTGTAACCTCAAAGGTCGTCATATTCTGTGTAGCAATCTCAAAGACGACTGTTCCATTGGTGTCAGTTATTCCGACGCGCTCATACTCGTTGTCGTCTATGCTCGTCTGACCATCATCACTATCTTGATAACTTTGCTTTAGACTGACCGTTGCATTCCCAATCCCATCATCGTCAGGTCCATCAACGAGTCTCAGAGTTACTGTGCTGTTTTCAACTGTCGCGTATACGTCAGCGTTTGATATATTACTCGTGTCATCAGTTGCTAATACAGTCTCAGGGTCTGTGTCGACAGCTGTGACGCTGCCAGCCACAAACAGTATAATGAGACCAGCTGCGAGGATTTTTGTGGTATCCATTGCGTCATCACATCAAGTTGCCGTGATCATAAACGGGAAAGACATTCGTAGTGTTTTTCGCCCGATAAATAGACAAAAATAGTAAAAAGAAATGCAAATGAGTGTAATTCACTCCAAGGATGGAATCTACACGCGAGGCAGGCCGAGTGCATCAGGGCTTGACCCTGAGGCGGTTCAGCTCTATTCAACGACTCCACCTACTTCGCTCACCCGCAGAGGGGTTCGCTCGTTGACGGTGGAGCTTTCGTTTCACCCATCACAGCTCTCATGGGTGACCTCGTTCGGCGTCCTTGGCCCTGAGTTCAGAGCATATTGACTGATGCTCCTCCCACGCGACGGCTGATGTCCCCGTCAGAGATGCACTTCCGCAACGTTCTTTCCCGTCGCAAAGTCACGCCGTGACTTTGCTGCCCGCTGGACGGAGACCGCGTTATAAGCGTGGTTCTGCTTCCCACACTGCTGGCACTCAAACTCGCCCTGATGACGATTGTCTTCATGCATCCACATTCGTTGCACCGCTTGCTCGTGTTCTTCGGATCTCACATTTGACTTCACGGACCGGGTAACCTCCAGCGTCGTGTCGAAATCATCAGCTAGCACGGCTTTGATAGCTGAGTGAAATCAAAACAACAGCAGACAGTGTCGTTTTCTCCGAAACCACGTAGAGAACTTGAGAATGAGTGCAAGTATCTGCAAACCGCGTCTAATATCTCATCAGTTTATCAATCTGTGAGACATATGTACGTTCAACGATGAATTGGATGACGCTCGGTTCCGTCATACTCGCGGTTCTCACTGCGGCCGGACTAACTGCTCCGGCAATGGCTCTCCCGATGTCGGCCGATGGGTCATCGCTGGGTGAGAGTATAGAGATTGTGGCCACGTCTCCAACACAGGCCGCCCAGAATGATCCGAGCGTCAGCGCCACCGTTGGCCCACAGCTCTCGACAGTAATCAGCGTTTCAAGCGACGAGGTACAGACAGGCTTCGAAAATACTGCCTTTGAGCTCTCTGTAGAAAGTGCTACTGAGGAAGCTCAAGCAGAAGCTATCGCAGACAGGGAAAATGAACTCCGTGATCGTGTTGAGTCAATTCGTGAGGATTATGCAGATCTCACAGAGTCATACAGACAGGGTGAGCTTACGAACTCCGAGTATGCCCAGCGCCTTGCTGTTCTCAACGGGCGCGCGAATAATGTGCTCACAAGCTACAATCAGTTGCAAAAACGTGCAGCGAACGTCTCAACATCTACGTTGAGAGCAGCCGAGGTCACCCGGTCGGGTCTCAATTCATCTGTCGAGGATTTACATCATGTTAGAGGAGTCGGCAGTAAAGCACTCTTTAATCAGTTTACCGGCAGATCAGACGGTGAGATTGCACTTGAGAGCGAAAATGGATTCTCTATCACCGTCAAGCGTGGAAGTGGGGAATTCTCTCGTGAATTTGAACAGAAACGTGATGATGAGACTGATCTAAGCGTAAGCCAGTCCGCTGCGCTCGAAGTGGCACGTGAAGGATTATCAACTCCTAAGACAGGAAACTGGGTCCTCAGTGGCTCAAAAGTAGAGACGAGCAGCGGGAGCTACGAGTTTGAGTTCGTCCTTCAGAATACCTCGGAGTTGATCGGTGAGGCTGAAGTTACCGTCGATGGTTCCTCCGGCGATATCTTCACACTTGAAGAGGAGACAGAGATCCACGAAAACGAAAACGATGAGAGAGACACGGTGGAACAAGAAGAAACGCCGGAGCAGGAAGAAGATGAAACAGAGACACCTGAGCAAGAGGATGAAAATAGCGAGGACGAGGCCGAAGACACCGAAACACCTGAGCAAGAGGATGAAAACAGCGAAGACGGGGCCGAAGACACCGAAACACCTGAGCAAGAGGATGAAAACAGCGAAGAGACAGACAAGCCTGAAGATGAGGAGGAAGAAGAGCGAGAAGATGAAGACGAGAGTAATGAGTGACGTGTTTGTGGTGGAGTGGTCTGGTCTAAACCACTGGCCCGGAGCCATCACGGAAGGGAAACTAAAGTGAGCTGTAATCTTCGATTTCTGCCTGATCTCATAGCATCTGTCTGGGACCGCTCGTAATGAGCGATCAACAATCCCGCTTGACTCGCAGCCGGATTTCACAGAATATCAAGCCGGATGTCACGGGGTCGTTCGGAAATGGAAGATTTCCGTTCCCGTGATGAAGAGACGCTCTGCGTCTCGAACCACTTGACCCCGAGACGAGTTGAGCACGCAGCCGTATGCTCTTGAGCGGATTCTCTGACTTGGTAGTGAGTTTAGAGCACACTGTCAGCTTCTCCAGACTTGATTTGAGCTGTTCCAGCTCAGACACTGACTGTCCAAATGCTGATTATGTCGTCGCAGCCTGCTAACACTGACCAGAAGTGCGACTAGCTGGAACCGCTTGCAGTGCCGATTCCCTCGCTCTACGAAGGTCGGCCGGGCGCTCTGTACTCTGCGCACTTAGAGTCGTCAGAACGCCCAGACGTGGCGGCACTTCGCTTACGTCTGCGCTTGTGTAGCTCACTCTGGGATACAACAATGATGAGTCAACAGCTCCAGAGTCAACTGCTTCGAGACGCCCGGCGTCTCACCATCATGGAAATCTGTGATTTCCAATCAGGAACGACCCCGAGGTATCGGCCTTGGCTTCGATGAATCAAGATGATTATGCTCTATCAGATATGTACTGCATTGGATTCAATTCAATCAAAATGACTACGTGAGAGGTCTATTCTTGTTCTCGGTGGGACAGGGAACTCACACTGTTTTTATCATAAATCGCATCTACATCGAAATTTTCATCAATTCGCTCTAACTCATCGCGAACCGCCTCAGTCGCGCAATCTCGTCGAGATGCGAGCATGAGCACCAATTCATCATTCGATGCTAATGAATCGCTCAACTCAGTCCAAGTACCGGTCCAAGGCGTAGCAGAGACAGTCATTGGCTATGATTCAACCTCGTTTATTCGATTTGCACCTGTTCAGCCTATATACCACGGCGTTCACGCCGTGGATACGCACCGTCACATTAGTCAATAAAACACGTTCAGACGCTTGTTTTGAGTTTCAGAATACCAGTGGATTTAAGAGACAAGCTACCCAATTAGAAAGTAGTAATCGGTCGGAACGGAGCGGATTCCGTCTCGTCCTGCGGAGGTGGCTTGTCCACCCACAAAATGAGACAATATCCGAAACGACAGTCGGCGAACACACATGCTAGAAGCCTGTATCTGTGCCGACTGCTCGAAAACGACTAAACGATACCCTCAACTCGAATGAATCCTGCTGTCGTTCCTGTGGCAAAAACAACACTGGGACGACAAATATGGTTGAAGATAGAGGTAACGGTGGCTTGGCACCACCAGCAGTCCATCAGTCCGATGTTGTGGAACTACCCGTTTCCGAAAGAACTGGTACTCTGGTGATTGGACTACAAACCTGAAACTCCCACCGCTCGGGATTCCTCCGCCTTTAGGCGGGTGGAGGATGTCAAGATAGAGTAATATCTCCAAACGGTTGATGATTGTGTCGCTGTGTTCGGCACTGTGTGACCGCTTCACTCGACTGCTGGCGTGGGCTTTGTTGACGATGTGGTTTTGTCTTCCCGCGCTGAGGACTCCGTTTAATGCCGAGTTCACCGCGCGGAGAAGTCCAAAACAAATCAGACGAATCGCACCGAAACTGAATCCGACTAATTGATGTTCGACCGCGAGAGCGGGATGTTCAAAACGAGAGAACAGGGAGACTGCAAACCCTCAGATCCCAACGCTCGGGATTCCTCCGCCTGAAGCCGGAGGAGGATGTCAAGAGTTAGCTAACCGATAGAACTGCGGCTGTGTTCTTTCGAAAATCAATCTAAATAGCTGAGTGCTTCCTCATCACTGACTTGATTGAATTGCTCATAGTGCTGTCCAACAGCTCGAAATTGGGCCGGCGTCTTCAGACAGAGAATATCACTGACATCCGCGCTCAGTTCATCAATAGCGCGACGTGACCCAACTGGAACTGCAAGCACAATTTGCTTCGGATTATCGTCCTGAACGGCTTTGATACATGCTCGTGCGGTCGCACCAGTGGCAATGCCATCATCAACGATGACGACCACCTTGTTACGCAAATCCGGGCGGTTGCCACCATTTCGATATCGCTCAGCTTTGATTCTGGCGTTTTCTGCCTCCATTGCTCGAGTGCGATCGATATATGCCTGGTCAATGTCGCGCTGGTCAAGAGCGCGCTCGTTGAACCAAACGTTTCCGTCAGCGGTCACGGCACCAATGGCAAATTCGGGATTGTTTGGGTCACTTATTTTTTGAGCGACAATGACATCCAGTGGGACCGCAAGCGCGTCGGCGACGCAACGGCCAAGCGGTAACCCGCCACGTGGAATTGCAAGCACACTGTCCGCATCGATGTCCGCCTCACAAAGCGCCTCACCGAGCTCTCTGCCAGCCGATGTCCGGGTTTTGAACCTGGGAGTGCGTGTATTCATCATGTTGAGTAACTCCTCAATTACATATGATATGTGCTTTTCAATCACATTTTTGACGAAATAGCATTTGCTTGTTATCGAACTAAAGCGGCTCTACATGACGAAAACGAGAGATTGCATGCACGGAAACTGAGGCTCCGAGGAAAAAATTGTAGTTGTGGATGCAAGCCTGGTATTTTGACCGCTGAGAATTTCACTGTCTAAACACTGGAGATGTTTTAATTATCAACTTCACTCTCGAGATGTGTCACTGCCTCAGCAGGTGTCTCGACATGCTCAATTCCGTATACACCATCGACCCGATGCGTGTCGAGACCGGCGACTGGCTTTGCAAACGTGAGTGCATGCCCTATCTCTGAGAGTGTCCCAGGCCCACCATCGACAGCGACGACCCCATCACCGTTCATCACGATAACAGGGTTCCGTGCATCGTTAATTCCCGTTGCGATTGCTGTCTCGACGTACTTGTTTGCTCCTCGCGGGTCTTTGCCTGGGATGATACCAATCGTGTGGCCGCCCGTACTCTGTGCACCTCTACAGACTGCTTCCATGACACCACCCAACCCCCCGCAGATAACCTCGTGACCGTGTTCTCCGATTTTCTCACCTAAACGCTCTGCTTTCGTGTACGCTTCATCTGCTTCGGTAATCGAACTTCCGCCAACAACACTCACGCGCATAGGGTGTTGAGTGGCCTGATGGTTCTGATAGTTTTGATCTCTTCGGCTTTTTTATGCTCGACACAGAGAGGGCGTTCCCATAAGCAGAACAGGGCGAGACCCCAAAGGTTGAGACCGGAGTTGTTCAAGTCAGATTCACTCACGAAAGAGTCGGTCTTGGCTTCTGAACATCTGTGTAAACGACATGTATCATTTCTCAATTTATCATTATTCTGTTACATTTGCTGTGGATTCCTGTGGGAAGCCATGCTCATCGAGTGCAACTGGGATCGATCGCCTGGCTACATCAGCAGCAAACGTAGTTGATTGACCTCCTCCCGCACCTGAAAGCGCGGGAATCCCACCACGGGATTTCAGGCCGAGCGTGGCCCTACGGTTTTAAGACGCATACGTTCCAAGGGTGTTTTGCCTAGTAGCATCGGCTTGGCTGTCTTGTGGGGCGGTCAAACGCCCCCCATCCTCAGCCGAGCCATCGTCGTTCTCGTGTTCTCTGGAACGACTCTCTCCACTGAGGTAGCGATCCGCAATGTTCACCGCTCCGTTCACGTCCGCTTGATACTCCCCCATCCAGCACGCATCGTTCGGATACGTGAACGTTGCCTGTTGTGGGCGGTATCCCACCTCACCGCAAGCGTGGCACTCCTTCGAGGTATTTCGAGGTTTTTCGGTCTCGACAGGAATCGCCTTTTCGACGGCCTTGTAGCGGATCTGCGCGTGGAGTGTGGCGAACCTCCATCCGTGGAGACGGCGGTTCATGTACGCGCCGTCGTCCATCGACTCCCGAATGTGCGTCAAGTCTTCCAGAACAACAACGGGATTCTCGACGGATTCGGCGTACTCCACGACTTCACGGGTGACACGATGGAACACGTCGTCTCTCTGGTTCCACAGGTCGTCGCGGTGATACACCGTGACGAGTGACGCTTCTCGGATATCGACACCAATGGGCGTCCGTTCCTCAGTGGATGCCTTGGAACAATCCGTCGCGGGTGGCGGTAACGTGAAGATACCACGTCCTATCCCGCTGAAATAGCCGACTCTCGCCCATCTCCGCGTCACTAGCGTTCAACGCTTCCAACCAGTCCCGTTGTTCGGAGTTCGGTTGTGCTGGCATCCGGAGGTGGTAGTCCTCGTGGTGCGGAATCTTGACGTACCACTCGATGGCGTTCTTGGGCTTGTGGTCGAGCCGTAGCCCCTCGTCTGTGAAGCGGACGGGATGGTCGTCGTAGAACACAGTCCCATCCGAAGCTTCGATACGAGTCGTTGCATATCCGAGCCAATCGATTGTGAGCCCGCTGTGTCGAACAGTCACACACAAATATTCATCAGCGAGCGTCAACACCCTTCCTGTAAGACGATCCTGAAAGATGCCTGTTTCAGCACTAGAGATTAGACTGTCACATCGAAACCATGCGCGCGGATGATAACCAGACGGTGAAGAGTTGAATGCACGCTCGTCTATCGACGAAATCGACTGCATTGGGCGGCGCATCCGTTGTGGGTGCGGTCAATTTAGTTCCAATTGTTGGTGTTGCGACGCTCGGGTGGAATCTGACGACGCTGGTATTTATTTACTGGATTGAGGCGGTCGTCGCCATGCTGATTGCTACAATAAAGATTCTCTTTGCTGAACGCGGATCACCCGGGATTCCTGGGCAGATTGAGCCATTACACGAGTTGCGAGCCAAACGGGGTGGTATGGAGTTACTCGCAGACTGGCCACCAGTTTACCCTCGAAATATTCCATTTGCAGTCTCGATGCTCAGCTTTTGGACTCTCCTTGCGATTCCGGTGAGTGTGTTCTATTGGTGGAGCGCTGATTTTACGATCGTCCTCTCGATTAACCTGCTCTTCACAATATTTGCTCTGATTGTCTCACAGGTAGCCGCCTTTGTGCGTGAGTTCATTCATCAACAAGAGTACACCACTGTTTCCGCGCAAGAAATTGTGCAAGCACCTGCGCAATTTTCTATACTCGTGCTTTCGGTTGGTGTATTAGCTGCTGCCAGTGACGAGAGTGTTGGCAGTCTCGTACTCGTAGGCGTGGTTCTCACGAAGGCGATCATTTCGGCCCGCCGTTTTTACCATGAACATCATGGAAATTCGACGGATGCTGAAATCACCCTCATCAATCGTCTCTTTGCAGGCCTCGGTGATGACAGAGACGTGAGCGAGCCACCTCCTGAATTGACACTTCCTGATGAAGCCGTCGATGCACGGGTTACAGTCGATGGCCGTGCTATCATGATCGGGTCTCTATGCGACATTGCGCTGGGATTGCTGAGTCGTTTCGGTCTGCTTTCGATATGTGCTGTTGCTACCGCGGGACTCATTGGCGAACCACGGCTGATACTTGCTGCATTGACACTCCCGCTTGCACTCATCTGTGCGCAAGTTGGGAGTTTCTACTTTCGATACGGGACAATTGAATATCAACGTCGTGGAAACATGCTTGTTGCGTATGACACCATTCTTGAAACACCACAGTGGATCGCGTCAATCGATTCAGTCTCATTTGAGGTCAAAAACGCAGTTACTGATCGTCTGCTCGAAACTGGCAGACTCTCAGTGATGAACGTCGACCGCGGTGAATCAACTGCGCAGTTTGGGCCAGTTAGCGACCTTGATGGGGCCGTGGAGAAACTCGGTCTCCCCGTTACACAGACAGATCGTCCTGAGCGAGACCTCGCAATCGTCGGCTCTGCTCTTGCACTGGTGGTGTTTTTTCTCGCGGTTCCCGTTGGGTTGGTTCTCTCACCAGAGGTGGCTAAGACAGAGCTGGCCGCCATCGCTGTCATAGTCGGCCCACTTTTCGCAATCCCGATTGTGGGATTGGCATGGGTTGCGCTGTCGCGAATCTGAGATTAGAATCGCTGAAAGATATCCTGCCGGTTGAGATCAAGCTCAGTGACTGCCGCCGGTGCGTCCTGCCGTGCAGCGAATAGAATGGAATCGGCCACATCAGTCGCGCTGAGGGTTGTCTTCGCATCAAGTGCCTCTTTATTGGGGCGCTCGCGAAACTGCGAGCCAAAGTCTGTCGTGACTCCGGAGGGATTAATCAGAGTTGTTGCGACTCCATCTGGTCCCACACGACCAGCGACGCTGGCAGCAAATCCTCGCAGCCACCATTTTGAAGCTGCATACACAGGTGTCGAAGCACTCGGGTACTTGCCCTTGAAACTCCCAACGAAGATTATCGACCCATCGTGCTGTTTCAGATAAGGGATGGCTGCCCGGGTCGTATAAAATGCACCGTGGACATTCGTCTCGGTCACCTGTTTGAATTGCTCGATAGGCAACGCTTCGAGTGCTGTGTCCATCGATTCACCAGTTCCAGCGTTCACTACGCACACGTCGAGTCGATCGAACCGTTCAATAGTGGCATCGATCAGTGCATCCACCGCAGTATGATCGACAACGTCCGTTGGTACTGCCAGCGCGGTGCCACCTGCAGCTTCACACTCACTCGCAACTGCCTCAAGTGCTGTCTCCGTGCGGGCAGCTAACACAACAGTTGCCCCAGCACTGGCGAACTGCCGTGCAGTCGCGGCTCCGATTCCTGAACTCGCACCGGTAATCAGTGCGACCTTCCCATCGAATGACGCTGTGTTGCTCATACACAGCTGTTCCGAATGGTGTCGGTTAAACCAGCTGTTTCGTGCGTCTACAGGTAGAGCAGGCCGAGTGTCTTGGAGCTTGACCCCGAGGCGGCTCACACATCTGTTGATATGTCTTGTCTACGACTCGGGTGGTGAATATGTAAACAAGTTCAAACCGACTGAAACACTATTACTTCTATATTCAGGCTTTGAACTTATGAGTGCATATCCAGTCAAAAACTTACCAACACCAGATCCAGCGTACGAGCCAGAGCGTGTCATTGAAATTCAGCTTGAGGCGTTGGAAACAAACGATACCCCCGTCGAGAACGCAGGTGTGAAAACAGCATACAACTTCGCCTCACCGGCCAATCGACGGGCAACGGGACCACTTGATCGTTTCATCAAAATGGTGGAAGGACCACAGTATGCTCCGATGATTGATCATACCGAAGCCGTTCGAGGTCCAATCGAACGCGATGGAGATCAGGCCACACAGCGAGTAACACTCACTGGTCCTGATGGTCGAACGGTGACGTACCAGTTCGGCGTTTCTAAGTATACTGAGGCGGAGTTTGGAGAGTGTTGGCTTACTGACCGAGTGCTCGCGGAATAATCAGTCCAGACGCTCAAAACTGATTCTGTACGATGTTTCGGTATCTACCAATATAGATATTGTATGCCCGTCGAATAACCGTCCGTGTCTCAGGTGAAATGGCTCCGAGTAACGCTGCAAATGCAACAAGCGTCGTCAAAGCAGCGATAATCGCAACGCCGACCGGACTTGCACCAGTCTCCGCGGCAATCTCCATCGTTGCCCATGTCACGAAAGCTGAGACGACTGTCCCGCCAATTAACTTGATAATAAGTGTCATATCAACTGGAACGGCTCCTAAGACGCTGCGGGCATAGTAAACCACATATACAAAAATAACGAGGTTCATAATCCCATACCCAACTGCACCAGCAAGCGCGCCGTACTGTGCACCCAGGCCTGCAGTTATTGGGACACTACAGATAAGCCCATACAGTTTCGTTCGAAAACTCACGCTCGGGTATCCAGCTCCCTCCATGGCGTGAGAGGTAAGAGTCCAGAAGCCACGAAGAATATTGATTATCCCAACCAGCAACGCCGTTGCAGAAAACGCCTCGACTCCAGCACCTTCGAATGCGATATTTGCGATTATATCGTGACCCGCGATAAGATATCCAAGGACAACGAATGTGGCACCTGTACCGCCAGTGATTGCTGCATCGAGATACTCGAGTGATGACTTACCAAGAGACGTGTCGCCGCTGACCTTCGTTAATAGCGGCGATGCGAGTCGCCACGAAATCGTTGCTCCGAAGTCAGCGAATCGATCAGCAGTCTCATAGATACCGACTGCGGCCGGCGTCGCAACAATTCCGAGGACATAGACCGGCATATTGTAACTGAACCGATCAAGGATCTGATCGGGAATACTCCATTTAGCGAATCCCCATGCCCGCTCAAGTTCACGTTGGTCTGGCAGCACCGGCGCTGTATTGATCGCGAGTATCACAGTGGTGGCGATAACTAACTTGACAGCGACGATAAGAAAAATAAGATCAGCCGTGGTGGTGACCTGCGATGCCAGTCCAAGAAGAATTCCCATCTGTAGTGTTGCCTTGATCGCTGTAATCCATGTGCCGGCGCTCGGGTAGCCAATTGCAGCGACAAGACTCTGTGCGATAATCAATCCGCCTGTTGAGATAGCAAGCAACGCAAGCGCGAGAAATAATGACTCATCGAAAACAGTGACACGAGTAAGCAGTCGCTGCACAGATGCGTTGCTGAGGGCAGCGAGGAAGAGAGTAAGATAGACGGCTGCAAATATGACCGTGAGGCCAAGATATGCACTCACCGATTCACCCCGCTCGCTTCCTATCTTCTGGAGTGTTTGACCAAGACCTTTGATTGGTCGCAAAACGAGTTGGATGGTGATTGCAAGAAAAAAATACCGTCCAGTAATAGCTGGAGATGTAACAGCAGCATACACTATTCCCGTGAGTGCATACACTGTTGTCGAAAACAGTGCTCCGCCTACTGTCCGTATTGAGGAGTTCAGCAGGTCGATTTCGCTGCCATCACGCTGAGTAACCACGTATATTGTTTTACTGTCCTGGAATCAACTATCCTCCGGTTAACATCCTCCCCCGGAGCTCAAGTTGCGGACCCTGTTGGTTCTATAGGCGGAGCAGGGCGAGAACCCCGACCCTTGTGGTCGGGGTTGTTCACGTGGTGAGCTATTCAGGGTCACACTTGTGTAATCATAGCAACAACTACAGATTCAATGTGCCCCTCAGACTGGTCGGATCACAGAAACCCGCGCGTTTTCTTTGATTGCAATGCCTGCTGCAGATACACGTAGTGGAACCATCGGGAGTGATTTCACCTGAAGTGATGGGTGACTGGCTCCACGTTCAAGAACCTCTACGTGTGGCTGAAGATACGCGCTTGTCGAGAGTGACTCATTGTACTCGATCAAGTACAGCCCCCCGTTGAGGTGCCACCACTGATACGTGTCATCTTCGTGATGAAACTCTTTTGAATGCGGTGCTACGTCTGCGGGCTCAAGTTCACCGCCGCCGAAATCAATTTGTCCGCGATTTTCAACGGTGTATATTTCTGTCACAGTGAGGTCTACCCCGTCACCATCGCGCGTCTGTGTTGGTTCGTGAACGATTCCGTCCACTGCCTCAATAAGTGAGGTCATACTACATCTTAGACCAACTAAGAAGATAAATCGACTGAGACTTTACAGGAAGGTCGCCTGGTATCAGCACTCGAAGATGTCAGTTTCCGTGATGACAAGTATCGGTGACTATCACTCCTCACTCATTTCAGTTAATTCTGTCACGATTCACCAGCTTAGATATGATGATCAGTGACACTGATCGAGCCGTTACCGGTTTCAATCAATGCTGTCTCGCCAATATTGCTCCCGATATGACATTCGGTCGTATCTGTTGACCCATTTTCGAGTTGTGCCGTGATCGTATATGCGGCAGAATCAACCTGTACTTTGACCGGCATCGTCTCCAATGGACCAACCTGCAGTGCTCGCTCAAAGACACATTCCCCGCCAGTGTCGTGTACCTGCGCGCGGACTACATGGGGCTCAGACAGATCATAATTTCGAAGCACGACTGCGTGCCCATCAACACTCTGCTCAGTACTTGCTGTGTTACGATCAAACCGATAACCGGCATCAGTATGGGTTTGCTGTGCTGGCATAACTTATTAACACAGATTGTTCAGTATATAACAACGAAGTGTCTTTCAGAGCGAGAAACATGAAAACTGGTGGTACGCGGCTGGATCTCGTTCGGGTCAGTTGCACGAAACAGACACCATTACCGCATGAGGTCCTCAGATTCAACCGAGTTGTGCGAGCACAAACTCTGTTGAGCTTCCAAGCGGGTCATTCGCCGTCATCGTCTCGATATGCTCATAGCCTGCGGCATCTAAGAGTTCAAGCGTCTGTTCGCGACCAGGTGATGAGAAGAGCATCTGTCCGCCCATCCATCCACGACGGACGGTTTCGAAGCGCCCCCCAGGGAGTGTCATTAAAAGCCAACCGCCTGACTGAGTAACACGAGCCAGTTCGTCGTAGACAGTCGCTTGCTCTTCACGGGGGACATGAAAGACAGAATGATATGCAGTTACTGCATCAACTGTGTTTTCTAAAAACGGGAGTGAGATCATATCTGCTGCTATGAGATGCTGATCCGGAACAGTCTCGACGGCTAGCTCCAAGCCTGCTTGTGCAACATCGATGCCAATACTCCCTGTGGGCAGGTTTGCAAGCGTTCGCGCACCGTCACCACACCCAATATCTAAAATCTGTGGCTGGGTATCTACTCGTTCTAAGAGCTCTTCAATAAGATCTGCATCAGATCCATCGGGATCTCGCCGGCGCGCGTAGGTTCCGCTCACATTCTCCCATTCACGACGGACTGCTTGTCTATCCATACGTAAGGTATGACATAGACGAATATCAGCGCTTGGCTACTCAGATGTCGTCGACAGACTGTTCACACCCATCGTCGGTGCACTCTCCAGGTGCCACGCATTATACGATCAGAGGGCCGTGCTCACGACCTAACGCGCGTAATCAGTAATAGTCCCACTCATCATCACTCTCGGCCTCATGCCCATCCTGTTCATCTGGCCACTCAATGCCATCACCGAGAACCTGTTTATATGCGAACGCACCAAATCCAACGAGCATACCGACTAATAAAAGCGAGCCAGCAACGACGGCAATCTGTGATACCGACTCTAAGAGGCCGCTTCCAGCTGACTGGAGTATATTCATCATCTGTGTTACTGACCTCATGAAAGATATATTCTCTCTTTGTTCTGTTATGTCTGCTGGTGCTCAACTGGATACTCGCTCTCAGAGATGTATGTCATGGCAGCGTCGAATCCGCGCGCGACTGTGTCGAACGTTCCCTTATGATCCCATTCACCCTCTGGTGAGGCGGTGTATACATCAAAGTCACCCCCTCGGTATTCATGTGATTCGACGTAGAGCTCTTGAATGACTTCTTTGCCATCGATCAGTAACCAGACACCTAATTCTTTGCCACCTTCCAAGTCACGCCGCCTTTGCCAATGCATGTTTATCTATAACACATGCCGTCGGTAAACGCTGACTGTCTACACTCGCTAGTGAATACATCCCAATTTGAGGGCAAGACACCTGATCTAATTGTCAGGTGGACGAGAGAGATGGCTCACATGGGTTGAATATCGACTGTACACAGTTGGTGTGGTGACTGCTGATGACTGAATCGAGACAGTATGAAGATATGTCTGTGTTACAGGGTGGCTAAAGGATGACGTGTCGATCTGCGGCTTGACATCCTCCCCGCGCTCAAGCGCGAGGATTCCCAAGCGTTGGGATGTTTAAGATTTGTAGTTACCCGACATGAACAACGACTGGCTGTGCCAACCAGCCGTGACTCCTATTCCGGTCTGGGATTCAGAGATACTTGTTTTTCGCAACCCGATATTGTGCGATGAAGTGGGCGGGCAGGCCGCCTCGGTTGCATATGAATACGAAGTGGCATTACTTAACACATCCGTTTAGAGCATCGAACGTGGCTCGTAGAGGATTCTGTCGGATTCATCCTCGCGCTCAAGCGCGAGGCTTTCTCCTCGTCGTTCTCGTAAATCTTAATGATGGATTCGAACTCGCTTTGTGGCAAGTAGTTTTCAGAGGCTACTGGGGCTATCACATTGCATCTCTGATTGTCGGTGTTGGATTACGTCAAGCACTCACCGTGGCTATATGTCAGGAGAGCCGCCGACGAGGTTTTGTAATCGGCATCAGATCTCGATCCGGAGAGCAAGCAGTGTTGTTGTGAGAAGTGCAATCGCCGCAACCGGAGAGTCAAATCCTGTCACCCTTTGTGCAGTTTCGACGCTGGACTCGGTCGCTGCTTGATTAGTTGATGACACGTTCCTTTCGAGTCCAGTTATGATGCTCTCTGTTGGTAGTGTTGTCGTTTCTGCTGGTGTCTCACTCGACTGATCTGCCCCCTCAGTCGAGGGTGACCCCCTCTGGATAAATTCAACGGCTACCTCGTCCGTGTCTGCTCCATCGTCCGCTCTGAGGGTATATGTTCTTGGGTCAAGTGTCGTGATATTGACCGTCGTGCTCCATTGTCCGTTTGACTGCCACTGATTGACAACTGCCGATCGCACTGTCTCATTCTCAGGTGAGAGGAGTTTAATGATAATTAAGTTATCTGCCGGTTGACGATTCGTCTGACCTGTCACCACGATTGGTGCAGAAACCGCAATCTCAGTTGCATTGCTCGTCGTATTCTCGAAGTTATATACACTCTCGATTGATGTGCGTGAATCCGTCACCCGAAATATTTCTGTGATCATCTCGTCATCGCTTCCATCATCATCCACTGTCTCGGCTCGAATCTGGCTTCGAACCTGATCGCCCGTGCCGCTGAGAGTACCAATATAACTCGCTAAGTCTGTGAGATCTGCCTCATCGTTCTCATCCACGAGTGGGACTCCATCACCAACTTCTCCATCACGACCAGTTGCAATCACCTGCCCTGATACGCGTCCCTGCGAGATTGATCCCAAAGACAGGTTTTCCTCATCAAATCGACCGTCTGAAACGCCAATTAGATGCGTAACTGTCTGCCCTCGTTCACCGACAAAAACGACCAATACTCTCTGTTCACGGAGGGCTGTCCCACGAGTATCAACAGTCCCGTCTTCTTCAGATACCTGCCCGCTAATTATTGAAAACACGTGCTGGGGCACAATTGGCGGTGCTGACTCGGCAGGCTCGTATCCTTGTTCTGCTTGCGCTGGTGATATTGTCTCAGCATCGACACTCCCAACGGCAGTGCTTCCAAATATGGCTGTGAACCCTATCAGTGCGGTCATGAGACTTACAGCGAACGCACAGAGAAGATAATCTTGACCCGACTGCCGCATTTATGATGAATGAACGCTGCTCATGCTTGAGCTACCCACCCTAAATTGGTGGGATTCAGCGTGGACTCCCGCTCTGGCCGACACCCTCGGCAGGTGATTTAGACTCACCGTCCACGTTCAGCGTCGCGCTGTTCAAACGAACGCCCTCGTCGCCCCCGGTCTGGTCGCGACGAAGACATCGCAAGCCAATGTTCTCGGAAGCGTTGTAGTCGGCGTGGTTCTGGTGGCCACATCTCTGCCAGTCGAACGATTCGCCCTCTCAATTGTCCCGATGCATGAACAGGTCGAACACAGACGTCATATGCTTTCTGGCTACCTGCTCCGCTGTGATATCGCACTCTGGCAGTTCATATTCGATGGACTCGTACTGGCGATTCAACGCCCACTTGTGCCCCCACGACGCGCTGGTACGTTCATGCCTCAGCGAGAGGCGGTGAATGGCAAAGCGCGTTCATGAGAGAGCATCTCACGGGCTGTCAGACGCCGTCTAACACCGTCATTGAACTAAGAAGCCCCGAGCTCTTGAGGTTCATTCACCACCGACCGATGCGGTTAAACGTGATTTTGCCCACTACTCACACCCACCATCCATGCAAGCCCGACAGTCAGAGGTAACTCATGATGAATGCAAAAACGACTGTACGCATATCGTGTCTGAGCAACTCACAGGCATCTGCGAACGCCTGCCGCACGCGAAAGAGATTCACAAGTAGGCATTCCACCGTTTGTTCGAGTGCGTCACGTACAAAGTCGAGTCTGAAAGGCTGGAGGTGAAGCAGATTCATCCGGCGCACACGAGCCAGCGTTGCTCGAAGTGCGGATTCACTCACGAGGATAATCGCCCACACAACAACGGACACGATAAGTTCGGTTGTCTGAAGTGCGGGTACGATGTTCACGCAGATTACAACGCGGCGAAGAATATCGGCTTGAACTACCTCCGCGACTAGCAAAACTCTGGGCGTGGAGGCGCACCCGTCGGCGTGCAGTTAAACAGCGGGATGTTGAACATGAACGGCGAGTATTCGTCTACCGCTCTCAGCGGTTAGAACGGGAGTCCACACTTAATGCCACGGTCTTCAGGCCGTGGTAGCTTACAGGCAAGCTAAGCTCACGGCCCTACATTCGTTTGACAATCATCGAATTCAGTTCAGTTCTTGCGATAATTAAGCGTCACCACCACCACCGCTACCGCCACCGCCACTGCCACTGATTCTCGAAACATCTTACTTTCGAAATTCGTAACGAAATAAGAATATGAACGCAGAATGTAACGGTTAAATCACCCACAATTTTGCGGATATGTCTGTACTTTTTTATATGTCGGTAACGAATTCAGAAATGAGAATGTCACGTATAATCGATCCGAGTATGGTACTGCTTCAAGCGACACAGGGTGATGTCGTCTCACAAGTTCAGCAGAACGCGCTGCTGAGTTCATCACTGTGGATAAATATCGCGCTCGCTGGCGCTTCGATACTTCTGTTCATATACATGGGACGAAGCATTACCAGCGGTCGCGCTCGCCTCATCTGGGGTGCAACGCTAATGATTCCGCTGGTGTCGATATCGAGTTATCTTGGGTTAGCCTCTGGACTTACTGTCGGAGTTATTGAGATGCCAGCCGGTCACGCATTAGCTGGTGAGGAAGTGCTCAGCCAGTGGGGAAGATATCTCACATGGGCACTGTCGACGCCAATGATACTTCTTGCATTAGGCGTACTGGCGGACGTTGACCGAGGAAGCCTATTTACTGTCATCGCAGCTGATATTGGGATGTGTGTGACCGGGCTCGCAGCCGCTCTCACCACTTCGTCATACCTGTTCCGCTGGATTTTCTTTGGCGTGAGTTCTGCGTTCTTTGTCGTTGTCCTATACGCGCTTTTAACCGAATGGGCAGCCAGTGCACGAGCTGCGGGAACAAGCGAGATATTTAGTACCCTTCGTGTCCTCACTGTCGTGCTTTGGATTGGATACCCCGTCATCTGGGCACTCGGTGTCGAAGGCCTCGCAGTTATCCAGTCTGTTGGACTTACCTCTTGGGGATACTCTGCACTTGACGTTGTAGCCAAGTACGTGTTTGCATACCTACTGCTGCGGTGGGTCTCAAATAACGAGCAGACTGTGATTTCGACGGACAGCGCAGGCGCTACTGCATCACCAGCAGACGACTGATCAAGACTCAGGCTCTGACGTAGACGCTTCTCCTCTCTCGTTTTCTTTTAAGAATCCACGATACGGACAGACGTATTCATCCCGAATGATCTGCTCGTCCACGACTGTCAGTCCCAGTTCATCAAGATCGCCGGCAATCCGATTAAGATCGTCATGGTTCTCGCCGATGGCATTGATATACACATTTCGCTGTCCCGTCATAATCTCTCGAACAGCCGTCACACCCCGAATTCTTTGTGCTTGCGTGGCCAGCGTATCCCGTTCGGTCACAGGAGCGGTACAAATGATCTTTGTGTAGAGCGGATAACCTGCTCGGTCATAATCGATATCGATATTATACCCACGAATCACCCCCCTCGATTCGAGTTTGTTGATCCGGGTTCGAACAGTGCTCGGTGAGAGGCTTAATTCGCTTGCAATATCGCTCGATGACGTCCGTCGAGCGTCCTGCTGTAAGTAATACAGAATGGACCGATCAATCGCATCCAACTCGTCATCTTTCATGCTATATTTCGAAATAGGCCATAGGTAATTTAATGTTGCTCGTAAGTCGTCCTAAGCTCCGGGGGTTTGAGGGACATACTCGCGCAGCCTCCGCGAATATGGTTTTGACCTGTCTCAATCCTCCACAGAGTCGACACAATTTGAGTGCCGCGTGTTGTACAGGCGGTCGAGGCGACTGCCTCGGGGCTTGACCCCGGGTGAGTTCACAGGAGGGATGAAGAGGAAGTTGAGACAGTTGAAGGGACGTGGCTCAACACCGACCCTGGTGTGGACCATCTGCTAACATGTATTGATTATCAGTGCCACTCGTCCATTGTTGACGGTATCGTACTCATATATCATATAGTTCACGATTCGTTATTATGAGCCGAATATATACAGACATTCGTCATATACATATAGACTCGATTGCGTAGCTCTACACTATCCAAATGCATCTTAGTATCCATATCCAGCACACACACATTTGCTATCAACTGATACGACGGTATCTCAACACTGTAAATAATCATTCTCGCCTAATATCAAATCTGACCAGCAGCACTGCTGGCCCAAAGAATGTGTCACCCAATCAGAGTAACAGCACAGAGCGTGAACTCCACACTGAGAGACGGACGCTCATAACTGGAACGCACACACTACTCTCACATCTTGTCGAAACTTCGAGTCTGAGAGGTCACAGACGAGTTGCGAGAGCGCCAGCGGGGTGTCAACGTATGTGGGGTCAGCCGACAGAGTGTGCAGGGCTGTCGTCTCAGTTGTGTTTCTCTAAGGATGTGTCTTTCAGACGGATACCCATAGCCAAACCAACGGTGGTGTCTGCTGCTATATGAAAGAACTCGAGCGTGACCTCGGCTTACCATCGGTACTAGCAATCAGCATCGGAGCGATGATTGGAAGCGGTATTTTTATTCTGCCAGCATTAGCGATGGAACTCGCAGGTCCTGCAGTCATAATCGCGTATGCACTCGCGGGCATCCTCGTCATCCCAGCGGCGCTCTCGAAATCAGAAATGGCAACAGCAATGCCTGAAGCAGGTGGAACCTACATCTACATTGAACGTGGGATGGGACCGTTACTGGGGACGATTGCGGGAGCTGGGACGTGGTTTTCACTTTCGTTCAAAGGGGCACTCGCATTGGTCGGTGGTGTGCCGTATCTTCTTCTTCTCGTTGAGCTTCCACTCCAACCGGTCGCATTAACTTTAGCAGCCGTTTTGATTGCAATCAATTTACTTGGAGCAAAACAGACCGGCCGGGTTCAGGTGGCTATCGTCTGCGTGATGTTAGCCGCGCTGGGATGGTTCGCGGCTGGGAGTACTCTCAGTGTTCAATCTGGGAATTATACGGGTTTTTTTGATGCTGGGATTGGCGGCATACTCGCTGCGACCGGACTTGTGTTTGTCTCTTATGCGGGTGTGACAAAAGTCGCGAGCGTTGCCGAAGAAGTCGAAGATCCAGGTCGAAATATCCCTGTTGGTATCCTTGGTTCACTGGCATTTACCACACTTCTCTATGTGGCCATTGTGAGCGTCCTCGTTGGAACCACTGATACCGGTGCCCTCGTCGGTTCGTTGACTCCCGTTGCTGATGCGGCGAAGGTAACGCTCGGACAGACAGGTGTACTCGCGGTCATACTGGCAGCGATATTAGCACTCATTTCGACCGCCAACGCTGGTATTCTTTCCTCCTCTCGGTATCCATTCGCGATGAGTCGCGACCAGTTAGCGCCTCCAGCACTCTCGCAAGTGAGCGATCGATTTGGGACACCAACAGTGTCAATCACTTTGACTGGTGCTGTGTTATTACTCCTCATCAGATTTGTTCCGATTCTGGATATTGCAAAGCTTGCCAGCGCGTTTCAGATCATGGTCTTTGCGTTAGTCAATATCGCGCTCATCGCTTTCAGACATGGCAGTGACGAGTATCATCCAGCGTTTCGGACACCACTGTACCCATGGATGCAGATTTTCGGGGTGATAACCGGTGTGGCACTGCTGACACAGATGGGGCCAATCGCCATCGGTGGGGCCGCAATGATCATCATTGGAAGCATCGTCTGGTATCTGGGATATGTCCGCCCTCGTGTTGACCGTGAGGGGGCAGCAAAAGACGCTCTCCGACGCCATGCAACACAGTCGACGCTGACAGCGATTGAGTCGACACGTGAGGAATCAGCTGATGAAATCCTTGTTGCACTGACGAGACAGATCAGCCCCGAGCAAGAGCGCACCTTGCTCACTCTTGCGACTGACTTTGTCGACGAGGGCCGTCTCGTGGTCGCTCGATTCGAAGAAGTCCCCGACCAGGTGCCGTTGACAGAGGAGATGGCAGTTCAGTCGCCGGTTGATCGCGAGTTTGAATCACGAATACAGACATACGCAGAAACTGTCGATATTGAGATTGAGGCCGACGAAATCGTGAGCCACGACACCAAACACGCGCTGGTGAACTTCGCAGCTAATCGGGGTGTCGATGCCATCGTCGCTGAACATGAACCACTTCGCCTCCGCTCACGACTCCTGGGTGACCCAATTGACTGGGTTGTTCGACACGCTCACTGTGATGTTCTGTTAATCGATAGTGTGGGCTATAATGACCCCAATGAAATCGTCTTGGCGACACAGAGCGGGCAAGATACCGCCTTGGCGACACATATCGCAGAGAGCATTACGCTGGCTCAAGATGGGTCCTTGCTTCTCTGGCGGCCAGCGGGTGGCTCTGAGCACTATGAGCAGGCAATGGAGGCATACGAATCTGAGCTATCTACATTGCTCTCGGTGCCTGTCCAGACGGCACAAGCGCACCCCGACGGTGGACATCTTCGATATCCGGATCTTGTCGTTCGTGTTGGTCGGACAGACCGCCTTCGGGGGACACTGGACTCGTCGCCGCCGCTGTTACCGAGTCCCGGTTGTACGACGGTAACGGTCTATCCCCACCACTCACGTCGTGGAGGAATCCTCCAGCGGATTCTTGACCGTCTCACACTGCAGTAATCATGTTGGACGAGCAACGACTGCCGCGAGCGGGTCTCCCGCTGGTCGCTCGTGAATGCACTGGCTCACCGTGAATCCATGAGCTTCGCAGTATTCTCTCACGAGGCTGATCCGACCCTCCATTGTGGCTTCTCGCCAGGCACGGATTGCTTTGTGTGGAAACATTCGGTTAGTGAAGCTCACGATCAGGACGCCACCTGCGTCAAGGATACGGGCAATTTCGGCGAATACATCGCTGGGATACTGGAGATATTGCACAGAGAGCGCACAACAGACTGCATCAACTGTCTGATCACTTAATGGGAGTTGCTGTGTGCGATTTAGATTCTGCGTAAAATACTCATCGAGACGCTCGTTTCGCTCAAGCTCAGTCTCATTTAATCCATGGCCGATGACGGTCTGAAACTCTCTGGAGGGGAGATGCGAGACCCAACTACTCATCATATCAAATACGCGGTCATTTGATGAGAGCACTTCGTCATACAGCGCCTGTAATCGGCGAAGAAATCCGTTGTCTGCATGTGTGACAAGCTTGGGCTGGTCATAAAACTGATCGTCAGGACTCGTATCGAACTTCGAGCGCTCACGTTCGCTAAGAAGGGCTGTCATATCGCATATAGTGTCAGCATGGATAAAACAATTCGGCACGCCCACATGCTTGCCGTTGTCACCAGCACTGGAGAAACTGACGTATACCACGCTCACCTGAATTCAGGGAGTTCCGACAGTACTTGGAGCAGATTGCACAACAACAGTCGGGACTCTCTGAACAGAGCTATTTGAGCCAATGTACTCATCGGGTATAGGTCAAACGTCTCTGAAAGCGCGACCACAGCCGTAATGCGGCAGTCAAGCATGCCACTGAGTGGCTGTTGCAATAGAGCGTTGATATCGTGTCTGTCGGAGGTCTGTTTGAGATGCTTGACACTCACTGGTCTGCTGAGGCGAACGACAACACGCACGCAGGGGTCACGGACAACTCGTTGAGCGAATCAAGATCACGCTTGGCGATGTTGAAATATGCATCACTGAGGCAGGCAGAGAAGATTCGAGCAGCCGATGTCCCGAGTGTGGCTCTGAGAACGTGCAACGGCGTGGTGATGAGTTTCACTGTCACAACGACGATCTGGAAGCACACAGTGACGTGACGTCGCTGGAGCGTGGAACACACTGCAATCACAAGAAGGGCCGATATCTCGGTCCGCTGCCCTCTCCACTGGACGCGATAGAGACACATTCATGAATGGAGCGTACTGGGAGTGCGACGAGCACGACCGGATACTCGGTAGTTTTGAGGAACGGTCGTGATCGCCTGAAACTAGCGTCAGCAAACCCGCACGTTCACAGCGGGGACAATCAGTCTGCCTGGATTATCAACAAATTCCACGGCTTCAGTCACGGGAGGGAGTCAATTTATCACGTTGGCTTCAGCCTTGACTCACCGCAGACAACTGCTAGACTACATCACTAACGTGGATTCATACGACTACGGAATTTAAACGGAATACAGCAATGGAATACGATGAAATAGTCTCAGAGATTCGCGATGAGGACACATTTGGGTGGGTGTTGGACCACTACCCGGAGTGTATCATGATCACGGCTGGACCCGCTCATGACCGACCAGACGAAGAGATCCTGTTCGTGAACAAATACTTCGAGCAGATGACCGGGTACTCGAAAGAAGATGCTCTCGGGGAAACTCCAGAGTTACTGCAAGGCGAGGAGACAAGCGAACACGTCATCGACGAACTCACACAGAAGCTCTCCGAGAACAATCACTTCGTTGGAGAGACCACGAACTACCGGAAGAACGGGGAAGCCTACACCGTCAGGTGGTCTGTCGACCCAATTGAGCCGAGCCCGAATTCAGGTGTGACTCACTGGATTTCTGTCCAACGAGACATTAGTGACGACGGCCTGACGAATGGATTTCTTTAGTCTCGACGCGGAACACAGCCAGCAACCCGTGAACACGCGAGGCGGTCCATGACACCCTGTGCGATTAATCCCCGAATCAATTCGAGATCTGCACTCGCGTAGGCCTTTAAACACCGGGCGAGTTCCGCTGAGTCGCCAGAGCTACTCTCATCGTCGAAATACCGCTCTAAAAGCACCTCATAATCTTGATCGGTCATTCGAGGGACAGACGCGCTTGGCAGAGTCTCAGGCAAGGCTTCCCAGTCGTCCCGCCAGTCGGTCTGCTCGATTCCGATATCGTAATTGTCGAGCAGAACTGAACTGACATCGATATTCATCTGCCGAGCAGCCTGTATCACAGTGTCAGCACCAGTCCTGATGGCGACCTGTTCTGTGGTCACGTGGAAACAGTCATCCAGCACACGCTCTGCTCCCGAGTCGATAATCTCTCCTTCTGCCGCCAGTGCAACCCGATCATAGAGCATCTCGATTTGAGAGTTGTTATGATCGTGGGTCACCAGCGTCACCCTTTCAACACCAGAGATCTTCTCAACAACGTGCTGGAGCAGGAGATGTTCATCTTGTGGGTGAGCTTCCTCGCGATGATATACTGTTGTCTCACCGGTCCCATCACAGTGTACAAGACAGACAGCCCCGATTTCGACTCCCTCTGGATCCGTAGCGCCGACGCTCGCCGTCATACTGGCCGAACGGGGCTGGATCGTCATGCCGATGACTTCAGCGCTCGAATCCATCTGAATCAGCGTGGGGTCGTTAAGATCGGCCAGCAGTGGTTGCGTGTCCTTCTCTGGCGTCTCAATGCGTTCGATGCTGCCGTTGCCCGAGAGTCGAAGCTCCGCTCTGAGCGATTGTGACCGCCCAATTCCGTCGAACCGGTACCATCCATCTATCTCGTGGTCCAGATCCGCACTTATCGACTCCTGAACCCCAACACGGAGCTGTGTCCCTTCGATATCAGTACAATATAGCGTACCTTGAGACTCCATTGGGTTGGGTGTGATATAATCTACCCGAAGCGGAATTACTGAGTCGTCTCCGTTTGTGACCGCTCTCGACGGGATCATCTGGGTGTCGTTCACTTGAACTGGTACGTTCTGCATCGTCAAAAAGCCAGACTATGTGTACTGTCAGTCGAGAATGCGGTCCAGGCAGGGGATGAGAAAGATGATAGAATAGATATAGGCCACCGTATCAACTCGCACACTGTGAGGCGGAACTCGAAGAACGTGGGTAAGTTGGGCCAATATTGTCGAGTCGGCTCATCGTAAACCGCATCGGAACACTCCACTGGCGATGTTCACGATATGAGGAACCTCTCGATAAGTAGTGCTCAAACGCGCCTCCTGCATACACGTCTCAGGCATGTAACCACGGCGAGTGTAATATATGTTACCCGTAGACGGGTGGGCTCGTCGGTGACCGAAAGTCCCAATTTGACGGCGGCGCCGATAGCTCATCTTTGAGAGCACTTGTGAGTATCAAATGCTGCTTAGAAGCTGACGTCGAGGCCGATCAAATCCACCGCTCGCTCTTAATCGTCGATCTCCTCCCCGGCTAAGCTGTGAGTTCCCAGCTTGTGATTCGATGAGAATAATCCTGATAATACCGAATATAAATGGCTGGTGTCTAATATCAATTATATAGTAACTACACTACCACTCAGAATATCGGATGGCGTCTTGTTCAGCACTCGTTCATCAGGTCATGAACGGACCACACTCAATTGATTCTCATCAGCGATGGGGAACGCGATTGATCAGCCATGACTATGTGTTACGCAGCAAGAGAAAGAGTCCACTAACAGACCTCAGGAGTCAACGCTGAGACGATCGACTCAAACGGGCACTGAAACCGCTCAGGATGACCTGAATCTGTAACCTGATCAATATTATTGTTGACGCGAGCACTGCAATCGTGCCGACGTTTCGAATTGCTGAAATTAGTCGGACTCGTGCAGCGTGTATGGCTCACGACCGGATACATGCACGCGAACCAACGCATCATCGTGACCGATGGACACGCGGGGAAATTGAGGCACTCAATGAACGCGATGGGCATGCCATCTTTACTGTCACCACTACTCACGGCGACCAAATTGAGTTACGAGTGACCCTTGCGGTCCGAGATTTAGTTCTCTCTCGGCTGGAGGGTGAGCACCCTGTTGGTGAGTCTGTGTGGTTCCGTGCACGCGGCACATAGGTCGTTTGAGCTACCCCTCCCCACTCGCTCATCATTTGCGCGGTTCACTGCTGAAAAACGGGAGCTGAACGCCCGCAAACTGCTAACTCCCCATCGTCAATGGAGTGAGCGAAGTAATGTTGGGATGGTCGTTTGGGACAATTGAGTGCGTGGCAATCAGGTGAGCGAGGGGATATATACTTCGTGGCTACAGGCAGTATCTGCGCACAGTCACAGATAACCTATATGTTGGGTGATCCTTGCTGATACGGAAGGACATGAGAACCTCGGTCGAATTGTTAATGATCTCGGAACTGCCAAAGAATTTGTGCAGAATCATGAGGACTCCGTAGAGGTCATCTTTGATGGCGCAGGCACTGAGTGGATTCCTGAAATTGCAGACCCTAAGAGCGACCAATATGAGCTATTTGCAGCGGTTCGTAATGAAGCCGTGGCGTGTGCCTATTGCGCAGAAGCATTCGGTGTCAAAGAGGAGGTCACAGAAGCAAATGTGGATACCCGGACGGAAAATGATGGACACTCGAGTATCCGCTCTCTCGTCGCAGACGGCTATGAAGTGATCACATACTGAGGCTGAGTCGTACACGCACGATGGACTCCCCAACCCAGGACGGTCCAAAATCCAACTTCTTCACTCGCGTTCGGTTCAACGATTGCTTTGTCAGTGATCCTCAACGCTATACCCGCTCGATACCTTCTTAGATGTCACAATTGACTCAGCTCATTTGTTAGCTGATATTTTCTTATGATTGAGTGGACAAATTGTGAAGACGACTGCCATTCGGATGAGTTCACGCGCTGTCGGGCGCGGTCAACGCCATCGGATCAGGAATCTGTGGAGTCGTTCGAGCCAGCCTGGCTCTCTTAGCGTGACCTCACGGAATTATTCGATACGTGCTTCGTCATCAGCCATTGATTCAATCACTTGGATCACTGCTGAGTGATCATCCGTGCCGTGTCCCATTTGTTCCATACTTTTGTACATCTCATGTGCAACTTGTGTCTCTGGCATCGGGACACCGTATTTTTGCCCGGCTTCCATTGCAATTCGGAGGTCTTTGTACTGATAGGATGAAAAGAATCCTGGCTCAAAGTCACCTCGGATGACATCTGGTGCGCGCTCACGGAGCGACCAGCATGATGCTGCACCACCACTGATCGCCGAGAGCACTTGCTCTAAGTCTGCTCCAGCTCGGTGAGCCAGCAGTAGTGCCTCTGAAACTGCCTGATGTGTGCATCCAACGACAATCTGATTACAGGCCTTGGTGACCTGCCCAGCACCATGACCACCAGTGTGTGTTATTGTTTTACCCATCGCACTCAGAATATCATATACCTCGTCTAACACCGCTGGATCGCCACCGACCATAATCGATAGTGTTGCATCAATCGCCCCGCCTTCACCCCCACTAATTGGGGCATCAAGCATGTGTGCGCCTTTGTTGTCGATATCTTCAGCGAAAGATTCTGTTGGGCCGGGTGCTATCGTTGACATGTCAATATAGACTTGTCCAGATTCGAGTTCATCTATGAGGCCGTTATCACCGTATAATACAGACTCAACTGCTGCTGTATCCGGGAGTACTGTGATAATGACCTCCGCGTTGTTTGCAACCTCTGCAGGTGACGCCGCTGCAGTCGCCCCCTGTGTGGCTAACTGCTCAACCGACTCACGAGATCGGTTATGAGCAATGACATCGAATCCAGCACTCATCACATTCTCAGCCATTGGCTTTCCCATAATACCTGTTCCGACAAATCCAACCGTTGGAGACGTCATATACCAGTGTCAGGAGGGGGAGTAAAAAATCTACTTCAATGCGGTTTGTGTCTGTCCCAGCATGTCCTCTTGCATTTATTGAGACCACGGTTCTTGAGTCACGAAAACGTAGTGCTGGCTGCGCCAACGGTGATATTGATTTCAGAGATCTGCGGAGCTCAAACATTGATTCTCGTTGGTAGCCAGAAATGATATAATTGATGAGAGGCGAAACGATGAGTCTCTCCCTGGTTGTATGTTTAATTCTATCTCGGCCGACAGATGTGGTCAACTGAAGATCCAGTCTCTCTCATTGAGATCATGAGGGAGTAAGCGAAAAAATGTCAAGAGAACATCGTCTATTCGCGTTGCCTTGTTTTGTCACATTTTTGTACTAAACACGAAGTACAAATACAATTATGTATAATCAGAAGTATAATATATATTTCTGAGTATACGCATTCAAGACGGCTTGAAAGAGACTTGAGATTAGGATACACATATGAGTATAAGAT
>ERZ1034569.62-NODE-62-length-35323-cov-13.332681_pt1 | contig 35323 bp, 30 predicted proteins | sample MGYA00520706_ERZ1034569 | MGnify/ENA primary metagenome ERZ1034569 (study PRJEB33760, sample SAMEA4777722) | hypersaline lake metagenome | biome: hypersaline environment; feature: brines | place: Spain | collected 2014-08 | depth 0 m ...
CCCGCGAGATCGTGCTGAAAGCGGCGAAACAGCGCCGACACGTCATGATGATCGGTGCACCCGGTACCGGAAAGTCGATGCTGGCGAAGGCGATGAGCCAACTGCTCCCGAAAGAGGAGCTGCAGGACGTGCTCGTCTATCACAACCCCGACGATGGCAACGAGCCGAAGGTCCGGACCGTTCCGGCGGGGAAGGGTGAGCAGATCGTCGATGCCCACAAGGAGGAGGCCCGCAAGCGCAACCAGATGCGGACCTTTATAATGTGGATTCTCATCATCCTGGTGCTCGTCTACGCGCTGATAATCGTTCAGCAGATTCTGCTCGGCATCCTTGCGGCCGGTGTGGTCTATCTCGTGTTCCGGTACATGTCACGTGGAAGTGACGCGATGGTGCCGAACCTGCTGGTCAACACCTCCGACCAGCAGACTGCCCCCTTCGAGGACGCCACCGGCGCACACGCCGGTGCGCTGCTGGGTGACGTCCGGCACGACCCGTTCCAGTCCGGCGGCATGGAAACCCCCAGCCACGACCGCGTCGAACCCGGCGCAATCCACAAGGCCAACAAGGGTGTCCTCTACGTCGACGAGATAAACACGCTGGACATCCGCTCCCAGCAGAAGCTGATGACGGCTATCCAGGATGGCGAGTTCTCCATCACCGGCCAGTCCGAGCGCTCCTCGGGCGCGATGGTCCAGACCGAGGCCGTCCCGTGTGACTTCATCATGGTCGCGGCAGGGAACATGGACGCGATGGAGAACATGCACCCGGCCCTGCGCTCGCGAATAAAGGGCTACGGGTACGAGGTGTACATGGACGACACCATCGAGGACACCGCGGAGATGCGCCGCAAGTACTCCCGCTTCGTGGCACAGGAGGTCGAAAAGGACGGCCGCCTGCCACACTTCACCCGCGAGGCGATCGAGGAGGTCATCCTCGAGGCCCAGCGCCGGGCCGGTCGAAAGGACCACCTCACGCTGGAGATGCGTGACCTCGGTGGACTCGTGCGTGTCGCCGGCGATATCGCCCGTGCAAAGGACAAGGAACTCACCGAGCGCAACGACGTGCTCGAGGCAAAGGACCGCTCGAAGTCCATCGAACAACAGCTCGCCGACGAGTACATAAAACGGCGCAAGGACTACGAGCTCACCGTCTCCGAGGGTGGTGTCGTCGGCCGTGTCAACGGGCTAGCCGTGATGGGCGAGGACTCCGGTATCGTGCTGCCTGTGATGGCCGAGATTGCCCCCTCACAGGGTCCCGGTCGGGTCATCGCCACCGGCAAGCTCCAAGAGATGGCCGAGGAGGCTGTCGAGAACGTCAGCGCCATTATAAAGAAGTTCTCCGACGAGGAGATCTCCGAGAAGGATATCCACATCCAGTTTGTCCAGGCCGGACAGCAGGGTGTCGACGGCGACTCCGCCTCGGTCACTGTGGCGACGGCAGTCATCTCGGCGCTCGAGGACATCCCGATCAAACAGGACCTCGCGATGACCGGGTCGCTGTCGGTGCGCGGTGACGTGCTCCCGGTTGGCGGTGTCACCCACAAGATAGAGGCCGCCGCGAAGTCCGGTATCGGCACGATAATTATCCCGAAGGCAAACGAACAGGACGTGATGATAGAGGAGGAGTACGAGGAACAGGTCGATATCGTTCCGGTGACCCATATCTCGGAGGTGCTCGAGGTGGCACTGGAGGGCGAACCCGAGAAGGACTCGCTGGTCGACCGGCTCAAATCTATCACCGGACGGGCACTCGAACCCGACTCCGCGCAGGGAAGCGGCGCACCGACACCGCAGTAACGCGTGCCCCAGTGGGGCCCGTTTCTGGCTGTTGTCTCCGTTCTCACCGTGCTGTTGCTGGTGCTCGCGCGACAGTCTCAACAGCTCATCAGTGAGCAGGCAGACAGCGGGCGCGCCGGCAACGACAAACAGCTCGCCGGTGAACAGACCGACCCGCCGGCCAGCACACCCGAGAGGACTGCCGGTGACGAGACCGGTGCATCCGGTGGAATCGACAGTCCCGGCGGGGCCGAGAGCGGTGCTCCGGAGGGTGTCACCCTGCCGGACAGCACACAGACGCCGGGCACGGACACGCCAGCAGGGGGGCTCGAACTCACGAGCAGAGCCATGCTTGCGAACGTCGCGTCGACGCAGGCGCTCTTTGCGGGGGTCGTCGTCGCGGCGGCGTGGTACTTCTCGATTCCGGTGGCGGCGTTCGGTGTCACCGCCGGGTCACCAACGGCCGGACTCCGGGCGGTCCTCCTGGGTATCGGGTTCGGGTCGGTGCTGTGGTTGGCAAACGAGCTCGCAACGACAGTTGCCGGCGCCGTTGGCGCGGCCTACGACGAGAGCGTCCGGAGGCTGCTCGCGCCGGAGTCGACGGGTGGCTGGGTCGGCCTGCTTCTGGTCGTGTTACCGCTCGTCGCACTGGCCGAGGAGCTGCTCTTCCGGGCGGCGCTCATCGGTGTGCCCACCGCTGGGTTCGACGTGTCACCGTGGCCGCTCGCGGTGGTCGCCTCGGTCGCGTTCGCACTCGGCCACGGCGCACAGGGACGGGTCGGGGTCCTCGTCACCGGTCTGCTCGGTCTCGTTCTCGCGACCGGCTACATCCTCACCGGGAGTCTGCTCGTCGTCGTGGTGGCACACTACGTCATCAACGCGCTCGAGTTTCTCCTCCACGAGCTCCTCGATGTCGAGACGGTGTGGTCGTTCGCGGTCCGCTCCGGGTGACGCCCCACAGCGGCATCTGACAACACCGACACGCGCCTGACACCAGTGAGAACGACACTCTATCTACACACGACCGACGACAGCGGGTCGGGCACCGACCTATCGAATCCGGGCGTACAGGACTGCAGTCCCAAACTGGAGACCGACCGCAGCCAGGAACGCCCCGTAGACTGCGACCGTGTCTCCGGTCTGCAGTCCCGCGAGCTCGTAGACACCGACAAACACCCCCGCCGTGAGGAACCCGAACAGGAGCGTCCACAGGGCCGCGTACGCCGGCCTGTACTCGACAGGCCAGAACTCGTCGTAGGCAAACGCTGTGTCCATCATGCTCAGCGACAGCAGGAACTCTGCCGAGACAGGGAGGAACTCACTGTCCAGCGACACCAGCACGAACACCACCAGTGCGAGTCCGATTGCCGTTGCTGTCACCGACTGATTGTCTGTGAGGTCTGCACGCAACCGACCGCCGAGCGGTGCGGATTCGCCCATCGAACACCGGTAGGAGAGATGGGGTGAAAAAACACACCGGACAGTTTCAGTGCCGGCGAACCAGGACCGTTTCTGATAACCCACGAGACCGGCAGGGAGGCGTCCGCGACACACCGGATACCTGCTGGACGTCTCGCAGAGAGCGTGGCGGTCTCGCCACATAGAAGTCGAAAATGTTATTAAATCCGTCGTGAACCACCTGATATGGTTGTGTACATCATATACGCAGCGGTACTGTCGTTCGCCGGAACTGTCGGGCTCTCCTTGCTCCTGTACAGCGGTATCGATTACTTCCGTAACTCGAGGCGGTCGGCCAGTATCATCGAGGCGCTCTCCGGCGTGATAATCCTCGCATATCTGTTGGTATTTCACCTCGAAGGGTTCACCGAGAACGTCACCCGTCAACTGTTCTTCGGGGGTCCCACCACGACGGCGTACGTTGCTCTGCCGGCACTGCTCGCACTCGTCACGACGGACTTTCTGCTGCGGCGGATAGTCCCGCTCGTGAGTGGGTTGGTTGTGCCGGACAACAGCGGAGACGGCGATGGGACGGGCATTGGCGGCAAAATCAGGTCCCGACGGTCCGTGCTGGGTGTGGTAGCGGGTTTCATCGCCGCGTCACAGGTCGGTGGAACGAGTCTGCTGCGGGGGATGCTCCAGTCGCCGATTCCCGAGGATGACGATACCGCCGAGTTCGATCGACAGGTGTCGTTCGATGCCCCCTTCTTCCCGACAGCACTGGACTTCACAGACGATGGGGAGTACGGATACCTGACAAACAGACCGGGCCCCGAGTCGGGGAAGATCTTCAGATTCGAGCTGCCGTCCGCCGATCAGGAGTCGCTCACGTTCGACGAGGTCGCCTCGAGCATAAGTGAACCACACGGCGTCGAGGTGTCAGGGGACACACTGTACACCGTCGACAACGGGAGTGCAGTTAGTGGGAAGTACGGTGAAGAGGAGGGGTACGACGTGTTGCAGGACTCAAACGGGACGGTGATCGCCTTCGACATCGAATCTGACGGGTCGCTGAGCAACAGGCGAACGCTCATCTCTGATCTGCCCGTCGTCAACAACGACCACGCACTCCAGCAGATAGAGACAGGGCCGGACGGTCGGCTGTATCTCTCTATCGGGCATCTGGGTGGGAGTAAGTACCCCGAGATGTTCGACGGCAAGGAGTACACCCCCAGTTCCGAGGACCACCCCAACGCCGAGTATCTGGGGACAGTGATATCGTTCGAGTCGGACGGGTCGGATATCGAGATAATGGCCAGCGGACTGCGGAACATGTACGACTTTACGTTCGACGAGCAGGGCGAGATGTTCGGTGCGAACAACGACGGCATGTCGATGCGGTCGAGAGAACACGAGGCACTGTATCACATCACCGAGGGCGCGAACCTCGGTTACCCGGAGTACGGCACGTTCGATTCGGTTCCAACAGAGGAGGAGATACTGAACCCTCTCTGGACACTGGACCACTCCGGGTCGACAGGCGTCGAGACGACCGACAAACTCGACGGCGACACACAGGAGGGTGTCCTGATCGGGTCGTCGTCGACCGGTGACATCGCTTTCGTACCGATCGAGCGTGAGGACGGCGGAGTGTACGTGCCGGAACTGCTGGGCGACGAACCGACCGCGATAGAACTGAACGATAGCCCGATTATCCTGGAGGCAGGTCCCGACGGCTCACTGTGGGTCGGGTCGACTGGACGCGACGACCTGCTCTCGCTGTACCAGCCGAGTTGACCATCCGAACGCGCTGTCTCACCTGACGATGCGTCTCCCATCGGCGTAGCCAGCAACCAGTTCGGCGACGCGTCCGGCACCGTTTGGCTGTGGCTGTGGCGGTTCGATATCGCCGAGCAGTGATTCGACATCGTCGAGCGACGTGGCGGAGTAGAACCCGCGTGTCCCCGAGAGTGCGTTCGCGACACCCTGCTGTTCAGAGGTTGTCGGCAGCACGAGACAGGGTGTGCCGGCGACCGCAGCCTCCATTACTGTTGAGTAGCCGTTACAGACAACCAGATTCGCACCGGCGATGTAGGGTTGGAGCGTCGGCTCTGTCTCCCAGGCTTCGCCGCCGACGAGTGTCACCTCGCGGCCCCGTGCCCGCAACGTGTCTGCGAGTCTGTCCGGATCGATGCTGAACGCGCTAGGGACGAGCAACACGTCGATGTCCCGCTCCGCGGCGTCGCGTTCTGGTGCGAGCGGTGCGATCACCTCCGCACCCGGGACCGTCGGGTCCCCGTCCCAGACCTTCGGAAGGAGAAAGCGCGTGGCGGTTCGCATGGCGAGACGGTTGCGGATGACCGCGCCGAACCGTTCGACCGGGTTGTCGTAGAACGCCGCCGGGTCGTGGGAGACGTAGAGGTACTCCCGGTCGTCCGCCGCGGCGGCGATTGCCGCCGAGATGCCGTCCGCGAGAATCAGTGCCGGTGACTGTGCCCGGTACCACGAGCGGTACTCCTGGACCCGGTCGTACAGTCCCGGACCACTGTTCCGGAGCACGTCGAGGAAACCCCCGTCCTGGAAGTCCTCGACAAACGCGACGGCGGCGGGTTCGTACTCCGTGTGACCGTTCTCCTCGACGAACTTGGTGCCCGGGCCACCGCCGGCCATCACGGTCTCGTAGCCTGTGGCCTCGAGACGGTCCACGACAGCAAGCATTCGGGTCGCGTGTCCCGCCCCCTCACAGCAGTGTGCGACGGCGATTCGCGTCGACTGTGCTCCGGTCTGGGTCAACTGTACGGGAATCTCTACACCCGAGAGACTTAATTACTCCCAATCGGGTCGGACCCGGAGCACGGCACCCAGGCCGAGCGCACCGGCGGCAACGGCATCGACACCTGTGGTGATGTGACCACCGCCACGGTGAACGGCAACCGCAGCCACAACCGTCGGTGTGGTCGGCGTCGAGTGCAGTGGAACGTTGTGTGTTACAGTTCCACCGGGAACTCCGGTTGTCGGAAGCACCGCCTCCTCCCGGCGGGGTTGTGCCACTCTCGTGCGCGGCTCAATCCACGACTCGCCGGCGGATGGAAGGGTTTTTGTCCGGCCCGGAGAACATACTCATCGAATCCAATGCGAGGCCAACAGTAGCCATGCTCGATATCTCCGCCTCGGCGGCGAACATCGCCCGTAACCTGCGACATCGCGGGTTCGGGGCTGTTCGCGAGTTCACCTCGATGATGCGGTACTCGGTCGGGTCGACGACGACCCCCGACCCGGTGCTGGCCGCGGACTGGGACGTGCTGGTGGTGCTCGATGCCTGCCGGGCCGACCTGTTCCGCGAGGTGGTCGTCGATGGGGGGGACGACCTCCCCGATGGCCGGTTCGACAGCCGAATGTCGCCTGCGAGCGCGTCGAAGGGGTGGCTGAACACGGTCTTTGGGGCCGCAACAGACGCTCAGATCGCTGACCTGGTGTACGTCACCGGGAACCCTTACTCCTCGACACTCGACGACACGCGATTCCAGGCTGTCGAGGCGGTCTGGCGGGACGCGTGGGACGACGACACCGGGACGATTCCGGCCCGTCCGGTGACAGATGCGGGGATAAGCGCCGGACGCCAACGGGAGTATGACCGACTCGTTGTTCACTACATGCAGCCACACTTTCCGGCACTGGGCAACAGCGGTCGTGCAGAGACGGGGACACGCGAGAGCGAGCGGGGGAATCGAGGCGTCGCCCTCTCGGAGTTTGGTGACCGGGGGATGTCGGTCTGGGAGGATCTTAGACTCGGGCGGTGGACCGTCGAGGAGGCCTGGGAGGCCTACCGGGCGAACCTGGTGTACGTGCTCGAGGAGGTGACCACCCTGCTCTCGAATCTCGACGCGGAGAGGGTCGTGCTGACCGCAGACCACGGGAACGCATTCGGCGAACACGGCATCTACGGACACCCGGGCGGTGTCGACCTGCCCTGTCTCCGCGAGGTTCCCTGGTACGAGACGACTGCCACAGACACACACAGTCGTGAGCCCAGTCCGCGCAAGACCAACAACGAAACCACCAGTGACGTCGTCGAACAGCGTCTGAGAGATCTCGGATACAAGCAATGACCGGAGAGAGTGACACAGACGAGGGGGAGACCGCCGGTGCGGTGACAGTCGAGCGCGAGCAGCAGGGGGAGGAGTCCGAGAAACCGAACCTGTTGCTGGTCTGTGTCGACTGTCTGCGACAGGATTTCACCCGGCGCGAGGAGGTGGACACCCCGTTTCTGGACGACCTGTGCGAGCGGGGGTTCGAGGCGACAGAGCTGTACGCCACAGCGACCACGACAACACCGGCGGTGGCGAGTCTGCTGACCGGCACGTACAACGAGCGCAACGGTATCAGGTCGCTGCGGCGGTGCAGTCTCTCACAGGATGTCGACCCACTGGCGTCGGTGCTCGGCGACCGGGGTTACCACACGGAGGGGCTGGTCACCGGACCGCTCGTCCCCGAGACCGGCCTCGACCGCGGGTTCGACCGGTACCGGTGTCGGGACCGCGACGAGTCGATGTTCGGCGACTGGCGCGAGACTGCCATCGACCGACTCGGCGAGTTGCCCGAACCGTTTGCTGCCTTTGTACATCTCTGGGAACTCCACGGGAAGATTCACGTCCCACCGGCCTACGACAGCCCCGAGTACGGCAGAACAATCTACGGACGCGCGCTGTCGGCGCTCGATCGGGAGCTCGAAGCCCTCGCCGACGCGGTTCCGGACCAGACCCTCGTCGCAGTCGTCGGCGACCACGGCGAGAGTGTCACACACCGCAGAAGTCTGACGCGCATCGCGCTGAAGTCGCTTCGCGACGGGCTGCGATACTACGGCGGCGTCGACACGCGTGGTATCGTCGGGCGCCTGAACCGATACTGCGAGCGCTTCGGCCCGGATATCGACGACCACTTTATCGAGAACCGCCACGGAGAGAACGTTTTTGATTTCACGACGAACGTACCCCTCCTGCTCGACGGCCCGGGTGTCGAACCGGCGAGGATAACGGCGCAGGGTCGGCAGATAGACGTGATGCCGACACTGCTCGCGGCGCTTGGTGTCGACCACGAGACCGACGGCGAACCGCTGCGCCCGGGAATGGACGACCGCGTGGCGTACATGCGGGCGTGTGGCGCCTCGTTGCACCGCGAGAGCAACTGGGCACGGGCGGTCAGATACGACGGTGGCAAGTACATCGAGTACCCCGACCGCGACTGGCCGTCCGGGGTGTACGACCTCGAGGCTTCACCGCGGGAGCTTCGCCGCTCCGACGACGACGACCTCGCCCGGGCGCTCAGCCAGCAACTGCCCGAGCGCGGAACCGACCCGACGGATGTTGAGATGATAGACATCAACGAGCGACTAAAAGACCTCGGATATCTGTAACGCCCCGGTCTGTCGATACCGCACCACGACCGTCTGATACGGTCGTGCGTGAGTATTTTCAGCACCGTTCCAAACTCCGAGAAACAGCCCGTGAACGGGGAGTCTGTGACGGCCCGGCGGTAACGAGTCACGCACGACCGCATGATTGGGACCCCCGACAGTCGTGTCGCCGTGACACCCGTGATCTGGACTCGTGTGTGTGGTGCCGACAGTTGACGTGTCAGGCCCGGCGTGACAACCACCTCGGGGCATCTCCATCGATATTAACATCGACCGCGTCCAGCAGGCAGTTCACGACGCCGGTCTGCCGGCAGGGATTGCCGAGGGAGCGGGCGGTAACAAAAGCTCCAGAGTAAACAACCTCGGGCGCGGTGGCCCGAGGCTTTTGTCGTTCCCTTAGACGACATCCTGAATCGCCCCCAGTGCCCCCTCGCGGTCGTCCCACTCGACGAACACAGAGACGGAGGTGGCGCTGGTGACGACGTCATGGACGAAGATGTGCTCCCCGGCGAGCGGCGCGAGCAGACGGTTGACCGCGTCGGTCTGGCGCTCTATCTCGCCGCCGGTGATACGAATCGCGGCGAGGCCCTCTTCGACGGTGACACTCGAGAGGATCTCGTTCTCGATGACCCGCTTGTGGAGCACCGCCTCGGTCTCGGCGGCGTCGTCGCTGTCGACGTAGAACGTCACCGAGTCGAGTCCGCTCGATACCGTCTGGATGTTGACACCTGCCTCGGCAACTGTGCCCGCCAGTGTCGACAGCACACCCGGCTGGTTGCGGATGGCCCGTCCGGCGATGGTGACACAGGCCAGCGACCGCTCCTGCATGTCGACCAGACTCTCGAACTCCCCCTCAATGGTGGTGCCGCCGGTCAGCAGGTCGGCGCGCTGGTGGTGGACAACCCGGACATCGAACCCGGCTGTCTTGTATGTGAGCGCCGACGGGGCGACCACCTCGGCACCACGAAAGGAGAGGTTCCGGAGTTCGTCGACGGTTATCTCGCCGACGTTGCGCGCCCCCTCGACGACGTTCGGGTCGCCGGTCATCACACCCTCGACATCGGTCACGATTATCACCTCGTCGGCGTCGGTGTAGTTGCCCAGCATGACCGCCGTGGTGTCGCTGCCACCGCGTCCGAGTGTCGTGATGGTGCCCTCGTGGTCCTCGGCGAGAAAGCCCGTGAGCACCGGCACCACCCCATCCGACATCCGGTCCACGATCGCCTCTCCACGCCGTCTCGTCTCGGGAACGTCCACCTCACCGTAGGCGTCGGTTATAATCGGCCACTCCTCGCGCCCGGGTTCGAGAAAGAGCGACTCTATCCCCCGCGCCTCGAGTGCCCCCTTCAGCATTCGGACGGCGGTGCGTTCGCCCATACTCACAATCTCGGCGCGGTCCTCCTCACTCGCGTCGAACTGTATCTGCTCCAGCAGTCTGTCTGTCGTCCCGCCCATCGCACTGACCACCACCGCCATCTCGTGACCGCTCGCGACAGCCGAGGCGATCGAGTCGGCCGCTCTGTTGACACGCTCGCCGTCCGCGACGCTCGTCCCCCCGAACTTGGCGATTACGCGCACGCCCTCACCCCGACCTCTCGTCTCATGTGGTACCGTTTCGCAATGAGCATTGTTAACGGTAACTATTCTCGAATCCGAACACAGACCGCAACTGCGTCTGGAGCTCCTCGACGTACTGCTCCAGCACCCCCCCGAGCCGCTCGGCGTCCACAACGACGGCCGAGAGCCGCTCTGCCGGTTCGTCGGGCAACTCGACGCGGAACTGTCCCTCGCCCTCGTAGAACGGCTCACTCTCTGCCAGTATCTGCTGGTCGATGGCGTGAACAAGCTCCGAGTCGTACTGGTCGTTCATCGTCTCGAAGGCCTGTCTGTACGCGCGCTGGAGCTCCGGAAAATAGTGCTTGTACTTGTCCTCGAACTTCTCCGCATCGAACTCGGTCATCGGCTGTTGTTTGTGTGTCTGCCTTCTAATCAGTACCGGTCACACTGGTTCCGTCGCCCCCTTGAGGTCTCTGTCGTCGCACGAGCCGTCGTGTCGAGAGACGGGCAGTCTGAGCTGTCACCCACCGAGCTGTTCCGCGACGAGCCCGTCAGCGGTCTCGACGAACGTCTGCTCCTCGCCGGTCGGGATTGTCGCACCGGCGGCGATGTCGTGACCGCCGCCGTCGCCACCGACCTCGCGGGCGGCCTCGCCGACCACCACAGACAGATCAAGCCCCTGACCGACCAGCCGACCCGTTCCCCGTGCCGACACCTTCGTCTCCGCCTCGTTACTGGCCTCGCACTGCTTGTGTGCGAACGCGAGAATCGGGCGGTCGGGGTCGACACCGTCCACCCCGAGCGCCATTCCGGCGACGATACCGACGATCGTCTCGCGTATCTCGGTTCCCGCGTCGAACCACTGGATGTGGTCTGCCTGCTCGACACCCTGCTGTTTGACAGTGTCGAGCCCTTCCGAGAGGTTGCGACGGTGGTTCGCGAGCAGCCGCTGTGCCCGGTCCAGCGCACCAGCCCGGTTGCCGAGACAGACCGCCAACCCGACGTCGGCCCGCTCGTAGCGTGCTGTCGCGTTCAACAGTGTGGAGAACTCGCTCGCGTCGCGCAGTTCGGTTCCCTCGTCCTCGTCGGTGAGGACGTACGTCGTTCCGACGAGTTGCTCGGCTTTCGCCGCCGGGACCCCTCGCCGAAGCGCCCGCTGCATCAGCGCGCTCACCACTGTCTGGCGCTCCTCGTCCGCGAGGTCAACCCACCGCCGCCAGTTGCCCCCGGCCCGAGCGTCGATATCGAGCCCCTGCAGAAACGACACCGCCCCCTGCGGGTCGTTCGAGACGCCCGGGATCCGTACCTCGCTCGCGTACTCGAGCAGTTTCGGCAGCGGTCGTGTCTGCTTGCCGTACAGCGCGAGGTCCGTGCGCTCCTCGAGGGCCCCCGCCTCGATACCCTCCTCGACGATACCGCCGTTCGCCCCGACCAGACCATCCTCGTCGGTTGCCTGCATGTCCCCGACGGCACCGACAACCGCAAGCGCCGCCAGGTCGCGGTTGTCGGCCACACCAGTCTCGGGCCGGGCCGTCCGGTCACTGACCGCCGCGAGCGTCCGGGCGAGTACGTACGTCGTGCCGGCCCCCGAGAGCTCCGATGCACCGTCCAGTCCGACGAGCAACGGGTTCGTGTGAAAGTCAGTTGTCGCGTCTGCGGGCTGGTGATGGTCCGCGATCACCGGGTCGAACTCGCCGGCGGCCTCGTGCTCGGCGATTGTATCGAGCTGGCCGCTCCCGAAGTCGGTGAACAGCACGGTCGCCTGTGGCCGGGCCGCGATGCTGGCGATCTCGGTGTCGTCAAGCTGTTTCTTGAACACGACATCGTGGGGGATGCCCGCACGCTCGAGTGCCGTCGAGGCGATGGCCGCGCTCGTCAGCCCGTCGGCGTCGATGTGAGAGGCGAGCAACACCGACTCGGCATCACACAACCGCGCCGCACAGCCACGTGCCGTCTCCGCGAGCTCCGGTACCGGTCCCGACTCCATCGAGGCAAACTGGTTCCGCCTTGGATTTAAACCTCCGGATACCGGTCACCGCTCCGGACTGGTCGAGCGTATCACCGGTGTGTCGAGCCAGTCGGCCGCGGCACAGGCGGTCTCGAAGCGCCCGCAGGCCAGCACCACCGGCGCGGACAGGTCGGCGACACGGGCCACCGCGAGCGCTCGACTGACCGGGTCGGCCTCGAACGGTGTCGCCGTCTCGCCGCCGTCGGGTACCGCACCGAGTGCGGTGACGTACTCGTCCTCGACCGTATCGCGGAGGTGTGCCCGGGCACGGCGTTCGAGGTTCGCCATCTGGTCCTCCGCGCGAAACTGCTCCTCCCGGCGGTCCTGACGCTCGCGGCTCCGCTCCCGGACGGTGTCGAGTCGCTGGCGGGCCGCGGCGGCCTCCGTCTCTGCCTCGGAGAGGCGCTCGATCGCCTCGGCGAGTGCTGTCTGTGCCGGTGCCGGGTCCAGTTCCTGCTCGCGGCGCGCCTGCAGGCGACCCCGCGCGGCCGCCACCGTCTCGCGCAACCGCTCACTCTTGATGCTCGCCTCCGCGACTGCCTGCCGGAGTCGCTCGCGCTCTGCCGCGGTCGACTCGTTCCCGCTCTTGTCTGTGAGCGCGGCCACCCGCTCCCTGGCTGCCGCGAGTGCCGTGTCGTGTGGTGTCTCGAACCCCCGACTGCGGGCCGCTGCCGCAAGCGCCGTGCGCGTCCGCAGCCCCATTCCCCGGCGGATACAGCCGACGTACCTGTATGCCGGACCTGGCTCGTCCGACACGACCGTGACCCGCGTATCACCGTCACTCTCCGCGCGGACTGCCCGCGCGAGAACCGTCGGTTCGACCGGGGCTGTCACCGTGAGTGCCCGGCCACGCCTGACCACGTCACCGATTCGACATCTGACAGTCGTGCTCATAGCTCCAGCTCCGAGTCTCTCATACGCTCCGGGTCTGGCAGGTCCCTGCCGGCCGCGAACCGCTCGTAGGGAGTCGCGGGTGTGTCTCGGGCCTCGTAGCGCCGGGCTGCCTCGCGCACCGCCGGCCGGACGGCCGCGAACTCGTTGAACGGCTCTGTCCGCTCGACCCGAACTGCCTCGTCATGTTTCTCACGCAGTCGCAGCGCCTGGAACGCACCGAACTCTGTCTCGGCGAGCAGCGCTACCCGACCGGCCTGCAGAACAACAACCTCGTCGTGGGCGCGACAGGCGTTTCGCAGCGACTGTCGGGCGTGCCGTGTGTACGCGATGACCAGCAGCACATCTGAACGTGGACAGAACAGTAAATTAAACGTTTCGGCCATCCGCAAGAAGCGGCCGGGAGGCAACCGAGAGGGCATCGCCGCTGATATCGACACGCGCATCGAACAGCGTCGCCAGACCGGCAAGCACCTGTTCGTCGTGGGCGAGGGGGTTGATGTGGACGTGTGTGCGTGCGCCAACCGCTCGAAGTCGCCCGGTGAGAGCGTGCAGGAACTCGTAGACATCGGTGTAGTCGGCGTACTGGAGCGTGGTCGTCACGGAGTCAAAACAGACCGACACCTGGTCGCGCCCGTCGAGCACGTCGTCGATGACGATACCGAGTCGTGTCAGGTCTGCCGGTGCGCTGACCTGGTGTGTGGTCACCGACTCCTCGGCGCTCGGAACAGTGTCGCCGACGGCGATGACGATAACCTCACCGACCGCCTCGTCGTCGAGTTCCGCGGCGTACGCCGAGGGCCTGCGGGTGTAGCTGACGACAAGCACGTCGGTTTTCCCCTCGATCCCGTGCAGCGAGCCACACAGCGACCGCCTCCGGTCGGTCGGTGGTCCTTCCAACAGGACTGTTCGGGCGCTGTCCGACAGTTTGCTGTCGAGTGTCTCGCTGTCTGTGTCTCCCGACATATCAGAGCTCGACATCGACCTCCGCGCCCTCGGTTGCGTCATCGAGCCCGTCCTCGTGTGCCTCGGCGGTGAACTGCACTGAAAGGTCGGCGTCGGTGAGCACCTCCTCGAAGGTGGTCCGGAAGCGCTGGCTGACCCGGCGAGACCGGTCGACCGCCGCCACCACCGCCGCCGCGCGCTCGACGGTCTCCCTGTCGGTGTCGAACTCGGAGGCGAGCCGGTCGGTCGGCACGCTCCCGCCGAACTCCGGGTCCTCGGCGCGAACGGCTGTCTCGAACTCACCGCCGGGGCCCTCCTCGTCCCGGACCAGGTGCAGGTCCATTCGCGCCCGGAACACCGTCTCCGGCGTGCACCCGAGCGATTCGGCGATCGCGTCGTCGCTGTCACCGGCGTAGAACGCACGCACCAGCCGGCAGAGCTGGTCGTCGTCGAGCGAACTCCGCAGGTCGAACTTCCTGCGCAGTCGCTCGAGCACCGACTGTAGCCGCGTGTTGACCGAACCCTCGTCTGTGGCCAGCGAGCCACGCGCGTCCTGCTGTGTCTCGGTGACCGTCTCGCCGTCGGCCACATCCATGAAGATGTCCCGAAGCTGTTCGGTCTTCTCGTCCATTCCCCGTACGATAGTCGAGACAGCTATAAAAATCTGTTCCTGCGGGTCGGGCCAGTGCCCCGTCTGGAGTGTCACACTCGTGGCCACACCACTGACTGTCCGGTGAGCGCGCCCGGTGTATGAACCCCGGCTTTATGTATATGCCCTCCGATACACTACTCACGGATGGTCGAGATACCTGCTTCGTTGCGGAGTTTGTTCACCGCGAGAGTCGAAGAGCGCGGCGGTCGATATGTGATCGAGGTTCCAGAGTCGGAGATAGAGTACGAGGCGGCGCGTCCGGGCGAGACATACCGCGTTGCCGTTCTGCCGACGCCGGAGCCGGTCGGCGGGTCGACGGACACGAGTTCGACGACACCAGACCGCAACGGTGGGCCCCCGGACCCGCCGGTCGACGAGGGGGAGGTCCGTGATGTCACGATCGAGTCTGTCGGTGACCAGGGTGATGGCATCGCGAAGGTTGAACGGGGCTACGTGGTGATCGTGCCCGACGCGAAACCCGGCGACCAGCCCACCGTCGAGATCGAACAGGTAAAGGAAAACGTCGCCTTCGCGCGCGTTATCGACGGCCGGCGCCGGTAGACCCCGGGTTGACCGGTGACCCGCCCGCCTCGATATCTCTTTGCTCACCGTCTGCCGACAGTTACTCCCATTGCACGCCGGGGTTAGTGACGGCACCGTTCGCGGCAGAGCCGAAGTCGCGGGTGTACTTCGCGAGCACACCGGCCCCATACGGTGGGTCCGGGTCGTCGCGCTCCTTGAGACGACGGTTCAGTTCGGCCTCGGGGCAGTCGACAGCGAGTGTGCGGTCTGGAATGTCAACCGTGACAGTGTCACCGTCCTCCAGGGCGGCGATTGGGCCACCGACGTACGCCTCGGGGGCGACGTGGCCGACCATCGGGCCGCGGGTGGCCCCGGAGAACCGGCCGTCGGTCAGCAGGGCAACATCGTCCTCGTGACCCTGGCCGACAACGGCGGCGGTCACGCCGAGCATCTCACGCATCCCCGGTCCGCCGCGGGGGCCCTCGTTGCGAATTACGATGACGTCACCGCTCTCGATGTCACCCTCCTGGACGTAGGCCATCGCCGACTCCTCGCTCTCGAAGACCCGTGCCGGCCCCTCGTGGTGGAACGCATCCTCCCCGGTCACCTTCAGCACCGACCCGTTCGGTGCGAGGTTGCCGGTGAGTATCTTTATCGCCCCTTCGGCCTGTTTCGGATTCTCGACGGTGTAGAGCCAGTCCTCGTCGATCTCCCCGTCCGGTGGAAGTCGACCCGTCTCTTCGAGATGCTCGAGTTCCGCTGTGAGTGTGCGCCCGGTGACCGTCAGCGCATCGCCGTGTAGTAGGTCCGCGTCGAGCAACCGCCGGAGCACAACTGGGACCCCGCCGACCTCGTGGAGGTCGTTCATTACACGCTCGCCGCCGGGTTGGAGATCGGCGATCTTCGGGGTGTGGCGGCTTATCTCGTCGAACGTCCCGATGTCGAGGTCGACCCCGGCCTCGGCGGCGAGCGCGAGCAGGTGGAGCACACCGTTTGTTGACCCGCCGATTGCGACCTGTAGGGCGATAGCGTTCTCGAAGGAGGCCCGGGAGAGAAACTCCGACGGGCGCCGACGACTCTCGATTACCTCGACGACGAGTTCGCCCGCCCGCCGGGCCTCCTCGTAGCGGCGCTCGTCCTCGGCGGGTGGCGAGGCACTCCCGAGCGGTGCGAACCCGAGCGCCTCGCTGAGCGCGGCCATCGTGTTGGCGGTGAACATCCCGCCACACGACCCCGCCCCGGGGCAGGCCGACCGCTCCATCTCGTCGAGTTCCCCTGCGCTCATCTCACCCTGCGCAACTGCACCCACACCCTCGAACACGTTCTGGATGGTGACCTCCCGACCGTCGTGTTCGCCGGGCAGTATCGAGCCACCGTACAGGAAGACACTCGGCAGGTCCGTCCGGGTGGCAGCCATCATCATTCCGGGCATATTCTTGTCACAGCCACCGATGGTGACGAGGCCGTCGATGCGCTCGCCAAAGGCCACGAGTTCGACCGAGTCCGCGATCACCTCCCGCGAGATGAGCGAGGCGCGCATCCCCTCGGTCCCCATCGAGATTGCATCGGAGATTGTGATGGTGCCGAACTCGACAGGCATTCCTCCGGCCGTGTCGACGGCAGTGTGGGCCGCTCCGGCGACATCGTCGAGGTGGACGTTGCAGGGTGTGATATCCGCGGCGGGGTTGGCGATACCGACGAGCGGCGAGGACAGGTCCTCGTCGTCGTACCCCATCGCCCGGAACATCGCCCGGTGGGGGGCCCGGTCCGGCCCCTGTGTGACCTCGTTGCTCGGCAGGTCGGGGTCTTTCTCGTAGCGCAGTTTCTCTGCCTGCTCCTCCTGTTGCATAGTACGTGGTCAGTGCGGACCCAGTTAAGCCTTGCAGGCGACCACCTGTGCTCTGTAGGTCCCAGACCGGATGACCCTCGCGGGCGACCGCCGGGTCTCAGTCCCGGTCCGGGAGCAGGCGGCGGTCGACCTGCCGGTAGGTGTCCTCGAGGGACCCGCTGTTGTCGATCGTGACGTGCTCGCGGTCGAGAGGTTCAAACTGCTCGCGGTGTTGGCGGTAGACATCCACGTCTGCGTCACTCGCGTCGTTGGTCCGGGAGCGGAGGCGGTCACGCACGACCGCCGGCGGGCAGGTGACGTGGACGAACCGGGCGGTCGCACCGGTCTCGGCGGCGACACTCACAAGTCGATCCCGGTCGTCCACGTGTTTGAACGTGCCATCGACGACGACCTCGCCCGCATCGAGTCCGGCGCGTGTCCTGTCGAGGAGTTCGTCGTAGGTGCGGCGCCCCTCGACCGGTGTGTACTCCGGGTCGTCGAACAGGTCGTGACGGACCTCGTCGCTGCGATAGCGCGTCGCGGGCAGTTGCTCGGCCACGTACGCCGACACTGTCGACTTCCCGACCCCTGGGAGACCACAGCAGACGACCAGCAGTGGACTGGGCATAACACGCGATGGGGGCGGCTACCACATAGGCGACCCGGTTCGCCCTTTGGACTGGAGTCCGACTGACAGTGCCGCTCAGCAGTCGACGCCGAGCGCCCCAAGAACCCCCGACCAGGTCGACACCCGTCTGTGCCGGGTCCGTGGCCGCCGGAGGGGCCGGCAGTCGGGGAGCCGTCGTGCGCCTGTCTGACGCGGGTCAGACGGGTCGGCGGTGTTAAGAGGGTCGAACGCCCCGATAGAGACGTGGCGCTGTTTGGCACGGACCCGCTGGAGGAACTGCTTGTCCCCGACGGGACCCACGCACAGGAACACGACCTCGTGACCGACGGGGACGTCATCGTCGCCAGCCAGAGCACAGTAGAGTTCGGCGTCCGAGGTGGGAACGTCATCGCGGGCGAGCGTGTCGAGTTCGGCGGTGATATCGAGGCCGAGGGGGACTGCCGGCTCGACACCTGGTGTGAGGTTGCGGGCAACGTGCTGGTCGGTGAGGACGCGTACCTCGGCGAGCGGGCACACATCGACGGCGAGTTGCGCGTCGCCGGCAACCTCGATATCGGCGACAACGTGCAGATAGACGACGGGTTCGAGGCGAACGGCTGGATCGTTATTCGGAATCCGATGCCGACGATCGTTTTCCTGTTTATCTACCTCTCGCAGTTGCTCCGCATCGGTGAACAGGATGCCGCAGAGCAACTGCTCGATGCGGTGACCGACGCGGACGAGCGCGAGCAGGACCCGGTGCTCGTCCCGCGTGGGAGTCGGGTCGGTGACGACGCCTGGCGGGTCTCGACGCCGGGGCGTGTCGGCGACGACTGCCGGCTCCACGGCAACATCCGCGCCGAGTCGCTCGTGGTCGGCCGCGAGACCGAGCTGTTCGGGAGTCTCCGTGCCCGCGAGGGTATCACCGTCGGTGCCGGCACCGAGGTGACCGGGAACGTCACCACACGCGAGGGGACCGTCCGCGTCGGTCCCGGGGTGACCGTCCGCGGCGACATCGCCGGTGAGTTCGTCGAGGTTCACCGCGATGCCGATATCGAGGGTGCGATCCGCGCCAGCGAGGAGACGTCGATTGTCTCCGACCCCGTTCTCGACGACGCAGCGGTCTCCGTCGGCGACGACCCGGCAGGGTCCGGCGAGCGTGCACCCGAGTCGACACCGACCACGGACGCGGGCGACGCGGAAGAGGCCGGTGCGGGCGAGGCCAACGGGACCGGCGAGGGCGAGAGTGAAACCGGTGAGAACGAGATGCCGGGTGAGGACGAGGAAACGGTACCGGTCAAGGAGGCAGAGAGCAGGGGAACACAGGACAGCGACGGGCCGGCAGTCGACGGCGGAACCTCCGCGGCGGGGGGGTCGAACAACCGGACGGAGACAGACGAGCAAGAGGAGGGCGACTCCGTTCCGGGCGGGTCCCCGGAGACGACAGGCGATAGCGGATAGCAGCCCTGCCGATCGGTGCAGATTTCTGCTCACAGCGAATCCCGGAGCTCCGCGAAGGGGTCTGTCGATGACCGTTCACACGGCAAAGAGACAGTCGTGTCCGTTTGGATGAACGAAAAACCCGTTTCAACCGGCTCAGGCGAAAGCAATTGGGACGCCGGCGGAGCCGTCCTCGTCGCGGACCTTCCCGAGGGCGCTCTGGAAGTCCTTCATTCGGACGGCGGTACGGTCGTCCCGGATGGCAAACATCCCGGCCTCGGTGGTGAGCGAGGACAGCTCCGCGCCGGTGAACCCGTCGGTGTCGGCGGCGAGTTCGCCCAGGTCGACGTCGTCGAGACTCATCTCGCGGGTGTGAATCTCGAGGATGCGCTCGCGGGCCGTCGGGTCGGGTTCGGGCACCTCGATGAGGCGGTCGAACCGGCCCGGGCGGAGGATGGCGCGGTCGAGCATGTCGAACCGGTTTGTTGCGGCGATGATACGGATCTCCCCGCGGTCGTCGAACCCGTCCATCTCCGAGAGCAACTGCATCATTGTGCGCTGGACCTCGGCGTCACCGGAGGTCTTCGACTCTGTTCGGGTCGACGCGATGGCGTCGATCTCGTCGATGAAGATTATAGCCGGTTCGTGCTCGCTCGCGAGCTCGAACAGGTCACGCACCAGTCGGGCGCCCTCACCGATGAACTTCTGGACGAGCTCTGAACCGGCCATCTTGATGAACGTGGCGTCGGTCTCGCTGGCGACAGCCTTCGCGAGCATCGTCTTGCCGGTGCCAGGTGGCCCGTGCAGGAGCACGCCGGCAGGCGGGTCGATACCGACCACGTCGAACTGGTCGGTCTGGACGAGCGGCTGCTCGACCGCCTCGCGGACCTCGCGGATCTGTTCCTCAAGACCACCGATGTCGTCGTAGGTCGTCCCAGGGCGCTGTTCGACCTGCATCGCCTGTGTGCGGGCATCCGTCTCGGCTTCGAGCACCTGCTTGACAGCAAAGGAGTCGTTTACTGCCACCCGGTCACCCGCGTCGATCGTCTCCCGGAGCGTGGGCGAGACCTCGGTCAGCACCTCCTGGTTGTTTCCGTGTTGTTTGATCACAACACCCTCGTCAAGCAGTTCCTCGGCGGTGGCGACGTACAGCGACGAGGTTTTTAGCGTCTCGTTCTCGCGTTGCAGGTGGTCGACCCGTCCCGTGAGCTTCTCCTGTCGTTGCTCCGCCGTGTTCAGCTGCTGCTGTAGCTTTGTGTTGACGCGCAACACCTCGCTGTAGTGGTTACGGAGTGCCGCGAGCCGTTCCGACGGCGTCATATCGGGGTCGAGGTCGAGTCGCGGGCGCTCTGGAAGCGATGGACTGCGTGACATCTGACTATCTATCCTTTGTGACCGTCGATTATAGTCCCTTCGACAGCGACCCTCACCATCCGCTACCGGGACAGAAACCGAGCACGGGCGGGGAGCGCGTGTTACCGCGGCTCGGCATGTGGTCCGGCCTCGCTCTGGGCCTGCCAGCCACCGTCGAGACCACACGCCTCCCGGACGGTGAAGCTGAACGCGGTGTCGGCGGTCACCGCCGTCCCACCCTCGACGGTCGACCGCCCCCGCGCCGAGAGCGGGGTACGAGAGCGCCACACTGGTCGCCGGCTCTGGCATATCTTCGGGCAGCTCCGGTCGGTCGGGTAACTGTGACACACCACCGGATAGCGGTGGGTCGGCAGGACGGCGCCACGCTGAGACAAAAAGGCTTATTCGGTGGCCTATCAGATACTTTCCTATGGCACGGCTCGATGTCGACCGGGTCCCGTACGAGGACTACAGCAATCGACAGCTGGTGGCACTCCCGCTAGCAGCGCTCGCGGTCGCCATCGCAGTCATCCTGGCTGTGTTCGTGCTCACGGGCTCGCCGGTCTCGCTGGGGCTCGATTTCACCGGTGGGACCGAGCTCCGGTTCAGCGCGTCGGACGCGTCGACGGGTGACATCGAGACCGCGTTCGAGGAGGCAGGGATAGATGTCGCGAGTGTGCGGTCGGTCGGTGCCGGCGACTCGTACATCCTGACTACACAGGAAACCGACAGCGAGGCACTCGAGACGGTTGCAGAGCGGGTCGGTGACCGGGTCGAGTCGATCGACTCCCGCTCCGCGACGTTCGGCTCCGACACGCAGCGACAGGCGCTGTTCGGCGTTCTCATCGCGTTCGGCGGAATGAGTCTGCTAGTTGCGCTGATCTTCCGAACGCTCGTTCCGAGTGTCGCTGTCGTGGTCTCCGCGTTCTCCGATATCCTCATTCCGGTGGCGCTGATGAACCTGCTCGGTATCGACCTGACACTCGGGGCGGTTGCCGCTCTGCTGATGCTGATCGGGTACAGTGTCGACTCGGACATCCTGCTGAACAATCACGTACTCAGGCGACACGGCGGGTTCTACGAGAGCGCGTACCGCGCGATGCGGACAGGTGTCTCGATGACACTGACCTCCATCGCGGCGATGCTGACGATGTTCGCGGCGTCGTGGTACCTCGGGATCCCGTTGCTCCCGGACATCGCGCTCATCCTCGTGTTCGGGCTGGTGGCGGATCTGATGAACACGTATATGTTGAACATAACCCTGCTCCGCTGGTACAAGTTCGAGGGAGTGAGCCGATGATAGACCTCCGTGACAACCTGCGTGTGCTGTTGCTGGTCGGGTTGTGCCTGCTGGCGGCACTGGCGCTTTTTGGGCCGCTGGGGGCCGGCGGCGACCAAGGGTTCGGTGCCGACCCACCACAGCCGGACCCGGTGACGACCGCCACCAGCGACGACACCGGCGCGTTCAGCGTCGAACTGCCAGCAGGCGAGTACGAGGCACTCGTCGATGAGATCGGGTACGACGAGTTCGAGACCGAACTCGAGGTCACCGGCGGCAACACGACAACAGTCGATATCGACCTGTCCGCGCGAGAGACAGGCACACTCTCCGGACTCGTAACGGGACCCGATGGCCCGGTCGATAACGCCACGGTCACCGTCAGGGCAAACGAGACGGAGGAGCTCGTACAGCGGGTCACGACCGGTGCCGACGGCAGCTACGAGACCACACTCGAGACCGGCGAGTACACCGCCCGTGTCGACGAGATCGGGTTCGGCGTCACACAGGAGGAGTTCACAGTCGCCGCGGACGAGACGACCACCCTGGATACGACCCTCGATGCCATCGGCACCGGTACGGTCACGGGGACCGTGACCGGCGGCGGCGAGAACCTGTCCGGTATCGAGATAACGGCTCTCAACAACGCGACCGGGGTGACTATCACGACGACGACAACCGGTCCCGATGGGGGGTACGAGCTGACACTGGAGACCGGTGACGTGAGCCTGCAGGCCGACAGTCCGCTGTTCGAGGCCAGCAGCACTGCACAACTGGTTCAGGCGAGCGAGACACACGCCGTCGACTTCGATCTTGAACCGCGAGAGACCGGCTCTATCCAGGGAGCCGTCACGGCCGGGGGAGACCCGGTCGAAGGCGTCACCGTCACTGTACAGGACCAGGCAACCGAGAGTGAGCAGTCCGCCGATGTAACCGGGACAGACGGGGGGTACGCGGTCGACCTCGGTGTCGGCTCATACCAGGTGGTCGTCGACGAACTGCTGTACGAGGGGTTCAGCGAGACAGTGAACATCACAGCCGGTGACTCCACCGGGCTCGATATCGGACTCGAGCGGGTTGAGACCGGCACGGTCGAGGGGACTGTCACCGGTGACGGCGACGCGCTCGCGGGTATCGATGTCGAGTTCATCGACCCGGACGCCGGCACGGGTGCAGACCTCGACGGGGCGTCGTTCGGTGACCCGACGAACCTCGAGTACGGGCTGGAGCTGTCCGGCGGCGCGCGCATCCGCGGGACACTGCAGGGGCTGACCGCGGAGGGCGTGGGTCTGGAGACGGGAAGCAGTTTCCAGGTCGAGCGGACGGTCGCCGAGGAACTGGGGATCGACCAGATCAACGTCCGCGTGCGCAGCGGACCCGACGCCGTCGAACTGTACACCGAGAACGTAACCCGGGGAGAGTTTGCCGAGGCCCTCGATGCGGCCGGCTTGACCGTCGAGACGAGCGATATCCGAGCGGGTGTGACGAGCGACACCCGGCAGGAGGCGGTCACGACAATAACAGACCGCGTCGACCAGACCGGATTCTCCGGTGCGGACGTGTTCTCGAGCAGCTCCGTTACCGGTGAGAACTTTATCGTCGCGGAGGTGCCCGGCGTCACGCGCGGGGAGCTGCGGGAGATAATCTCCGAGACCGGGCGTGTGCAGATTGTCGCCGGCTATCCCGAGCAAACGGGGAACGGGACAGTGTACAACCAGACTGTGCTGCTGACACAGGACGACATCGACGGCATCGATAGCGCAGAGTCGGGGAGCACGAGCATCCCGAACCCCCACGTTCCGGTCGCGCTGACAGAGGAGGCCGGCGAGCGGTTCGCGAACGTGATGCGCGATACCGGGTTCACATCGCCGCAGGGGGTCGGGAACTGCTTCTTCGACGAGGACGTCTACGACGCACCCGCTGCGGAGCACAGGAACCAATACTGCCTGTTTACCGTTGTCGACGGCGAGTATGTCTACGGGTCGAGCATGGGCGACAACCTCGCCGGAACGATAAACTCCGGTGGGTTCGAGAACGACCCGCGGTTCGTGATGCAGACCGGTAACTTCGAGTCAGCACAGGAACTCGAGGTGAACCTCCGCGCCGGCGAACTCCCGACCGATATCGAGATTATCACCGAGTCGTTTATCTCGCCGAGTCTCGCACAGCAGTTCAAACCGCTCGCCCTGTTGACAGCACTCGTCGCGTGGCTCTCGGTCTCCGCGGTTGTCTACTACTGGTACCGCGATGTCCGCGTGGCTATCCCGATGCTGTTGACCGCGGGCAGCGAGGTGTTCCTGTTGCTCGGGTTCGCGTCTGTCGTCGGACTGGCGCTCGATCTCTCACACATCGCCGGTCTCATCGCCGTTATCGGCACCGGTCTCGACGACCTGATAATAATGGCAGACGAGATACTACAACGCAAAAAGAAGGTCGAAACCGGGCGGGTGTTCCAGAGCCGGTTCCGGAAGGCGTTCTGGATAATCGGGATGGCCGCGGTGACGACCATCATCGCTATGAGTCCGCTGGCGGTGTTGAGCCTCGGTGACCTGCAGGGGTTCGCCATCATTACCATCGTCGGTGTGCTCATCGGTGTCGGCATCACCCGACCGGCGTACGGCGACGTGCTGCGGAAACTGGTGCTCGACGACGTGAAACGGACCGGTTGAGCCACGTCGCCCTGCATGTACCTTCTGTGCTCTATTTACACGTCAAAAGGGGACAGCAGGCTCAAAAACGCGCGGATTCGACGCGCTACAGGTCGGCGTCGTCCTCGACAGTGATGTCGGCGTGTAGTTCCTCGCGCAGCGCGGAGTGGACGTGACAGATATCCTCTGCGCGCGCGACCACGTCGTTGACGGCGTCACCGAGCGACGCCTCGACGGCGATGTCGAAGCTGACCCCCGAGAGGTCGTCACCCTCGTCAAGCGTGGCGCCCACGTCAACTTGGACGGCGCCAAGATTGTCAAACCCCTCCTGCTGTGCGCCGACACGGAACGCCGGAATGAAACAGGATGCGTAGTCCGCCGCCAGTACCGCGTTCGGGTTCGGTCCGCGCTCATCGGTCGCGTCGACTGTCAGCTCCCACTCGCCGACGACGCTCCTGGTCGCGTACCCCTCTGTGCTCGTGCTGGTGACCTCGATGTCAGACATACATAGTACATTCGTGCGCAGCGAACAAAAACCCCCGTGTGTTCGGACCGGGTGTGGGACCGTCCGCAGACGACCGCACCCTCCTTGGACACCGACCTCTGCTCACGCCGTCGGAGATGTGGCGTACCGAGGCGATGGTCACGGTCTCAGCGGTAGCTCAGAGCTCGAACGACTCGTCGCCGTCGAGCACGACCGCCTCGGCGTCGGATGCGTGTGATTCGACCTCGTCCTCGAACGTTGCGGTGTCGATCTCGATCGGCGGGAACGTGTCGTAGTGCATCGGGAGCGCGTAGTCGACACCGAGCCAGTCGGCGGCGATGGCGGCCTGTCGGGGACCCATCGTGAAGTGGTCGCCCGCGGGAAGTGCGGCGGCGTCGGGGTCGAGGTACGCCCCGATCACCTCGCGCATCTCGGTCATCAGCGCGGTGTCGCCGGCGTGGTAAAACGTCGTCGAGTCGGCGTCACCGAGTTCGGTCGGCGCCGTATCCGAGATAACGTAGCCGACCGGCATCCCGAGTTCGAGCTCGTAGCCGGTGTTCGCACCGTTCGTGTGGTCCGCACGGTGCATCGTGACGAACGCCTCGCCACATGCCACGGTCCCACCCATGTTCATCCCCATCCCGGCGACGGCGTTGTTGTACCCGAGTTCGTCCTCCGCGAAGGCAGCGAGTTCGGGCACCGCCACCAGCGTCGCATCCGAAAAGGCCGCGGCGTCCCCGATGTGGTCGGCGTGACCGTGTGTCAGCAGCACGTAGTCCGGCGTTTCCACGTCCTCCGGGGACAGGCCGGTCTTTGGGTTGCCGAAGAAGGGGTCGATGAGCATACTGGTCTCCCCGAGTTCGACGCGCCACGTCGAGTGACCGTACCACGTGAGTTTCATGACACTCGACCGTTCGCGTGCTCACCACTTAACAACTGCGAGACCCCCGGTCTCGCTCCCGCTCTGTGAGATGTATGCCCTGACCCCGGCCGTGCTGTGAAGTCCGTTTCCGGCTCCACCCGGCGGAACGTTCAACTGTCCAAGGTGACGTGTTCGCGTATGGCGCACGTTCTGTTACCGGTCGACGACGAGGAACACGCACGGCAGGGCTGTGACCTCGCCACGGAGCTGTTCCCGGAGGGGAGCTTCCTGTTGTTGCACGTCATCAACACCGCCAACGCGGCGGGGTACAGCCCCGAACCGGGGGCGCCGGGTGTCGCCGAGGAGTGGTACGAGAGAGACCGAGGAGCTGTTTGAGAGGTTGAGCGCGCGTATCGAGCAACGCGACAACGACGCCACCGTCGAGCACAGCATCGAGGTTGGCCAGCCCGCACAGACAGTCCTCGGGCGGATCGAACAGGGAGACATCGACCACGTCGTGATGGGCAGTCACGGTCGTGAGGGGATCTCCCGGCTGTTGCTCGGTACTGTCGCCGAGACGGTGGTCCGGAACTCTGTGACGGTTGTTCGGTGACCCGGCCGTCTCGAGCCGTGAAATGGACCCCTCCGTTTATCCGAGTGCCGGAGCCAGCTACAGGTGAGGACGAATGCTCACACAGATCAAGCGCGGAATCGGGATGACGGTCGACAGTTTCGTTGTAATGAGGAACAACCCGAAGCTGCTGGTGTTTCCGGTGTTTGCGGGGCTGGGCGCACTCGGGTTCCTGGCGCTCCTGTTCGGGTCGACACTCACCGGTATCATCGGTGTTGAGGGTATCGAGGTAATCGAGACACAGGCGGCACTCGAGGAGACAGCCTCGAACAACACGGCCATCCTCCTCGCGGCGGTCTTTCTGGGGTATCTCGGCACGACGTTCGTCTCGGTGTTTTTCACCGCGGCACTCGTCGCCGAATCGCGGGAGGTGTTCGCCGGAAACCGTGTCAGCCTGAAACGCGGTATCGCCGCCGCCTGGGACGCGAAGTACCAGCTCCTGGCGTGGGCGGTCATCGCTGCGACGGTCGGTGTCATCATCGACGCGATAGAGAACTCCGACTCGACGGTTGGTCAGGTGTTCGCCTGGGTGTTCGGTGTCGCCTGGAGTGTCATCACGTTCCTTGTGGTCCCGGTCGCGGTGCTCGACGACGACTCCTCGGTCCGGGGGATGTTCTCTCGGAGCGGCCGAACGTTCAAGCAGAACATCGGTGAGACTGTGGTCGGGGTGTTCGCCCCCCGAGTGGTCGGTGGTGTCATCGCGGTGCTCACTATCGGTGCCGTGGTCGGGTTGCTCGAACTCGGCGTGACCGGACTTGTGGTGCTCCCGGTGCTGGTGGTCGGTCTGATCGCCGCGCAGCTGCTCTCGACGACAATCCGGGGTATCGTGAAGACCTCGCTGTACGTCTACGCCACCGAAGGGAGACAGCCCGGGGCGTTCGACTCGGGCCGGTTCAGTTCGATGCTCGGGAACCGCTGAACGGACCCCTCGGCTCAGGATGGGTTCAACGCGGCCTCCAGCGACGGGATGTTGACCTGCTTCATCTGTTCGACGTAGCCCCACTCCTTCTCGGCCCACCCCTGGGTGACCCCGGAGAGCGGGCTGAGCGGCTCGGCTCGCTCGGCGCCGCTGTCCTCGAACAGCGCCTCCACCAGTCGCGGGAGGTCCGCGCCGGGCTGGGCGGCCTCGAACGGGTCGTACAGCACCGTCTCGATGCTGTTCGCCTCGATCAGTGCGACCAGGTCGACGATGTCACTGCTCGCTACCTCCTCGTTTGGTGAGACACCGGTCGGTGTCACAAGCTCGAACCCGTAGCGCTGTTCGATGTACTGGTATGAGTCGTGACCGGCGAACACGGCCACGTCGAGTTCGGCGTCCGTGACCAGCTCCAACAGCCGTTCGTCGACCGCTGCGAGCTCCGCCCGGTACCGGTCTGCGTTTTCCCGGTAGCGGTCGGCGTTCTCGGGGTCGTACTCGGCGAGCGCGTCGGTGATTGTCCCGACCATCTCGCCCGCGAGCACGGGGTCGATCCACGCGTGCGGGTCGAACGAGTCCGGAGCCCGGTCATCGCTGTACGCCGCGACGACGCTCACCTGCGCGGGCTCCGCTGTGGTGTCCTCGATTAGCTCCTCGCCGTCGTAGATCTCGAACACCAGCTCCGTCTCCCCGGTCGACCGGCCCCGCAAGGTCACTGTCCCGCTCTGTGACCCGATATCGAGCACGCTCTCGTCGGCCCCTGCCGCGAACCGGACCTCGGCGCGGAACCGCTCGTCCGCACCGAGCGGGGCCGCAATCGTCTCATCCTCGGCGTGTGGGACGACCACCGTCAGCGGGATCTCGTCGCCGACCGCGACGTCGGGCGGGCCGCCGTGCCAGTGGCCACGTCCGCTGTGCCACCGGCCCTCCTGTCGGTCTGTCCTGGCGTCCCAGAGCTGGAACTCCCCGGTTGCCAGCTCCTCGCGGGTGAACTCCCGGTCGTCGACCGGCTCCGGCGGGTCACCGCCACCGTCGAACGGCAGCAGACGCGGCCCGAGACCCTCCAGCGCGTCGACGATGGTCATCTCGTCTCCGTAGTCACGTGACAGCGTTCCCGCGGCATCGACCGCCCACTGGAACTCCGGCGTATCGAGATAGACGAACATCTCTGTGGCCACGAGGTCGGGCACAATCCCGCTGTTCGGTGTCCAGCCGTGCCCCATCTCGCCGGTCTCGACCGGTGTCTCGAACGTGAGCTGCTCGCCACCGACCGCGTCCGCCCAGTCCGACAGCGCGAGAAACGCGCCGTACCCGTCCGGGCTCCCGCTACTGCCACCCCCTAAACACCCCGTTAGCGCCCCTGCCGCCGCTCCTGCACCCGCAGCCAGTGCCTCGCGTCGTGTTGGGCTCATATGACCCTGTTGTGTCTCTCTCATAAAAAGCATTATTATCGAGATTCTATTTGTTAATAATATGTCGGCGGTCACCAGGAGCGCTCCAGCACGAGTTCCCCCTTCCGGTCGTCCGAGGACGTACATATCGGCCGGTCCACAGGCAGGACGCCACTGCTCTTCTCCGTGGTCGTGTCCGCCGTTTTCTCCATCTCCCTGGTGGGAGAAAACGAGAGTCTCGCCGGTATCTGCCGGTTCCCTCTGATACGGCCATACGTGACTCGTTACCACCGGGCTGTCACAGGCTCCCGTTTCACGGGTTGTTTCACGGAGTTCGGAACGGTGCTGAAAATACTCACGCACGATCGTATGAGTGTGGGTTGGAACCGAAATGCCGTGGTTCGGCACGGCAGTTATCCGGTGGCCGGATGCCACGGTCCTCAGGCCGTGGTGGAGGTCACCGTACTCGCCGCCGTGGAGGACAACGTGACCACCCTCACCGTCTATAATCACGTCGAACAGCCGATGTGTGTCCGATATCTCGGGGTCCTCAGCGGTCGGTGTCGACCCGCTCCGCCAGCGCAGAGAGGTGACGGGACTGGCGCTCGAGGAGTTCGTTCTGCCGGTCGACCGTCCGCGCCAGTTCACTCACCTGGCGTTCGAGCGCGTCGATGCGCTCCCCGAGTTCGTTGTCGCCGGCCCTATCACTGACCGACACTGCACTGCGGGTGTCCCCGTTGTCTGCCGGTTCCGGGCGGTCGGTGTCGTCCGGTTCGAGCCAGCCGTCGTCGGTGACAGCACCGATGGCGTCGGTCCCGGTGTTTTCCTGTTCATCGGTTGTTTCGATGAGCGGGGAGATCTCTTCCTCCAGCGCGATAGAGGAGTGTGGCGCGGGGTCGTCGGTATCGGCTTCGAGGCGCTCGTTCAACTGTTCGAGCGAGTCGACATTGTGGAACGCACACAGTGTCCGGGTCAGCGTCCGGCGCAACAGCGGCGCCTCCTCGCTGGGTGCCTTTATCCGCTCGGCTCTGCCGTCGACCCAGAGCACGACCTGTGTCGCCACGTTGCCCTCCTCGAACTCGAGACCGGTGACGGCCTCGAACGGGTACGTCTCCGAGTCGCTCTCCCAGACCGCAGGTCCGACGTGTTTCACCAGCCGCGAGTCCGTGACCACCACTGTCAGGTCGCTGAACAGGTAGACCCCGTGTATCTCCTCGTCCTCCTCGACGACACCCGCCGACACGAGGATACCCCCGAACAACCCCTCTAGTGTCGCCTCGGCGTGGCTGTTCGCGACCTCGAACTGTCTTGTGTCGTCGATGTACTCCAGGTGGAACGTCGTCTTGCGCCGCCCCTGCGAGACCGAGAGCCGCTCGATGTCGTTGCCGTAGACCTCTACGGTGGCGTCGCTGAGCAGGCTTTCCTCCCGGTAGATGAGTGTCCGGTCCCGCGTGAACACCGCGAGTGCCTCTCCGTCCAGCGCGACCTCGTTTCGTGGCTCAGCTCCGAGACGATGTCTGAGCAGGTCCGGAATCTCCATGTCGCCGTGTTGGCTGTGCGTGTTAATAAACCGTCGGTGGGTGGAACGCCCTCGCCGGACGTCTCTTTGTACCTGTTCAGGTGAGCACGGTGATCCCGTAGCCCCCGTCCTCTAGCGCCCCGAGCAACTGCTCGACGTGGTCGGGACCGCGGGTCTCGAGATCGACCTCCACCTCGGCGTCGTCCAGCGAGACGTCCCGGGAGCTCCGGTCGTGCCGGATGGCGTAGATGTTGGCGTCCTGGTTGGAGATGATGTCGATCAGCGACTCGAGCGCCCCCGGTCGGTCGGGGAGCACCGTCCGGACACGCAGATACCGGCCCGTTTCGGCGAGACCGCGGATTATCACCGTCGAGAGCGTGTTCATGTCGATGTTGCCGCCACACAGTGCGAGCGCGATCACCTCGTCGTCCTCGTAGTCGAACGCCCCCTCGAGGAGAGCCGCCAGCGAAACCGCACCGGCACCCTCGGTGAGTGTCTTGCTGCGCTCGAGCAGTGTCACAATCGCCACGGCGATCTCGGCGTCCGAAACGGTCACCACCTCGTCGACACGCTGCCGGATGACTTGGAACGTCCGCTCACCCAGCGACCGGGTTGCGATGCCATCGGCGATTGTGTCGACGCTGTCGAGTTCGACCCGCTCGCCGCTCTCTACTGACGGGGCCGCGCTCGATGCCCCTTCGGCCTGGACACCGATCACGCGGATATCGGGGTCGTGGCTCTTCAGCGCGGTCGCAACACCCGAGACGAGACCGCCGCCGCCGACCGGCACGACCACGGTCTCGACCTCGGGCAGGTCCTCGAGGATCTCGAGTCCGAGCGTACCCTGACCGGCCATCACCTCCCAGTCGTCGAACGCCGGCAGATAGTACCGCCCCTCCTCGCGCTCGATCTCGTGGGCGCGCTCGGCGGCCTCATCGTAGTCGATACCGTGCAACACCACGTTCGCACCGTACGCGCGTGTCGCCTCCACCTTCTGTATCGGCGCGTACTCCGGCATCACGACCGTCGCGTCGACGCCCATTCGCGTGGCCGCGAGTGCGACACCCTGTGCGTGGTTGCCGGCACTCGCCGTGACCACACCAGCATCGAGTGTCTCCGTCGGCAGTGTCGCGATGCGGTTTGTCGCACCGCGTATCTTGAACGAACCGGTGCGCTGGAGCATCTCCTGTTTCAGGTAGACATCGGCACCCGTCATCGACGAGAACGTGTACGTGCGTGACAGCGGCGTGTGCCGGGATGTCTCGGCGACCCGCTCACGGGCCGCGGTGATATCGTCGAGTTCGAGCATACCTGATATTCGCGCTCCCGGCGGTTAGGCGTTGTCACCGCGGTGACGAACGCAGGTCGAAAGTGGAGCGGTGACACTGCAGTCGCGACTGCAAGCCAACTGTATCACCGGGCGTTCATAAATCCCCGTATGACGCGAGACCGACGCGGTCCTGTGGTTGTGTGTTCCTCGGCGCGCCCGACAGACAGTTGGCTGACGGCAGTCCGACACGTGTTGACGCCCGGTAACGACGCGACCGGCGACAGGTCGGTACCGGGGCTAAGAGCGGCCGGCGAGCGCCTGCCGGAGCGTCCGTGAGCGCTCCGCGAGCGCCCGGCGTTTCAGCAGGACGAACCCGACCGCGATGACACAGAACCCGACGACGGTCAGCGGTTCGAGCGTCTCACCCAGGAGCGCCCACCCGACAACGGTAGCGACGACCGGGGCGGCATACGAGACAAGATTGATATCGACCGCGCCGAGACGCTCGAGCAGTCGGAAGTAGATGACGTACCCGACCACACTCGCGAGCACCGCGAGGTAGCCGACCGCGATTACAGCCTCGGTGGTGACCGCGAGGTCGCCGACCGACTCCCCGGGGAGGGCACCGCTCGTGGCGTGCATTATCACCGCGCCGAGGACGAACGACCAGGCGACAGCCCCTTCGGTGCCGATGTTGCTCTCGGTGCGCTCGAGCAGGACGCTCCCGAGTGCGACCGACATCGCGGCGAGAAAGACCAGTCCTGGCGCGGCGACCTCCTCGACGGTGATCGCTCCGGAGTCCGGGACCGCCACGAGGACGACCCCGACGAACCCACAGGCCAGACCGAGCAGTCCGACCGGTGTGAGTCGACTGTCCGGCAGGAGCAGTCGCGAGAACCCGGTCGTCAGAATCGGACTCGTCGCGACGAGAATCGCCGCGACACCGCTCGTGACCCCCTGCTCCCCGACGAACAGGAACGTGTTGTACACCGCGATAACAAGCACCGCGGCAACGAGCACCTCGGTCCAGTCACCCCGCGAGCGAGGCAGCCACCGGTCTGTCGCGAACGCGGCGTAACAGAGCAGACAGACACCCGCGATGTCGTACCGGAGACTGGCGAACAACACCGGTGGAATGTGCGCAAGACCCGCCTTTATCGCGACGAACGACGACCCCCACAGCACCGAGAGCAAGACGAACAGACCGCCGTCACGGTACGCGCCCATAACGTCTGTTTCGACTCCCGTGCAAAGAGTGAGGCGGTTCGTCGCGCCACAGGTTCCGAATGGTCCGAGTGTGACGCCCGGACGAACCTGGGGCGGCGGTTCCGTGGAGGATATCAACGCCGCCGGTTTGGGGCCGTTGCACTCACCCCCCACGCGACACCAGGTCAGACCGTCCCCGTGGATTGAAACGCGAGCACGCCACAGCGTACGTATGGACGGCCCCGGGGACACGGGCGCTCGCGGTGACGGGGAGTGGCGACAGTACTTCGGGTTCGACCAGCCTTACGAGAACCAGCGCGACGCCATCGAGAGCGCAATCGCGGTCGGTGCGGAGAACGGCTACCTCGCGATGGAGGGTCCCTGTGGGACCGGCAAGACAATGGCCGCACTCACGGCGGCGGCGACGCTCATTCGGGAGGGGAGCTACGACAACGCCGTCGTCGTGACACCGGTCAAACAACAGCGCCAGCAGTTCGTCGAGGACCTCCGGGTGCTGAACGCCGGTCTCGAGGACCCCCTCCCGGGTGTCGCGCTCGTCGGCAAGCGGGACCTCTGCCCGTACGGCCGGGAGGGTGTGTTCCCGGACGATGTCGGCACCCACGAGCGCTGTGAGGAGCTGCGGGAGACGACCGCGGCCCTGGTCGACGGCGAGAGCGCGGGCGGCGACCCGGTCGCCGAGGCCGCCGTCGGGGCCGCCGACGACGAGGCGGTCTGGTGGGACCCCGAACGGGCGGGTGACCTGGTCCGGGAGGCCCGCGTCGACGCCGGACAGCAGCAGATAGCGGGGGCCCAGTTGGCGACGGCGGGAGCGGAGAGCCCGTACCCCCCGGCACAGCCGAGTGCCGAGACCGACTCGGGTGAGGAGCTGTACTGTCCGTTCGAGGCCGACTGGTACGCCCGCAACCGCGGCTCGCCCGTCGGGTTCGGTATCGGCGAGCACAGTGTCGTGACCGCCGAGGAGTACCTGCCGGCGGCAACCGAACGGGGCACCTGTCCGCACCGCGTAATGCGTGTCCTGCTGGAGGAGGCCTCAGTCGTCGTGGGCAACTACAACCACCTGTTCGACCCCGACTCACGGCCCCTGCTCGCGTCGGTGCTCGACGACAGCACGTTCCTGATCATCGATGAGGCCCACCGCCTGGAGGAACGTGTCCGGGAACTGCTCTCGGACAGGGTGGGCACGGAGACGCTGAAGCGGGCGCGAAACGACCTTGAGACGGTGCTGACCCGCGCCGGGGAGACCGACGAGCGGCGGGCCGCGGTGCGCGCCGAACTGCAGGAGCGCGACGTGTCGTTCGAGGCGCTCCGAGAGGGCCGGGCGTTCTACGACGACCTGCTCACGTGGCTCGACGGGCGCATCGAGACGGCGCTCGACGCCGAGGTGGCGGGTTGGCGCACCGGTGAGGTGCCCGACCGCGACCTGGAGGTGCCGCTGCGGGACCCCGAGACCGTCGAGCGCGACGAGCTGACGGCGTGGGCCGAGACGGCGGGTTACACCGGCGAGCTGTGGCGGACACTGTCGACAATCGGCGGCGCGACCGAGGCGGCGATGGAGTCGCTGGGTCTCGACCGCTCGCCAGTCTGTACGGCTGTGGGTGCGGTCATGGAGCGGTGGTGGAGCCGCGACCACGCCCGGAACCTGCGGGAGCTCGAACTGGAGCCGTCACCGTCGCGTCGAGACGGCTGGGAGGGGGCCTACACCGCCGGGCTGGTGTTGTTCGAGTGCATGCCCGGTGAGTCGCTCAGGGGGATATTCGACGGCCTGGGCGGGGGTGTGCTGATGAGCGCGACCCTTGAGCCGCTCGACGTGTTCACCGAGGTGTCGGGGCTCGCGGCGCTGGGTGCCGACCGGACCGTCCGCGAGCGCACCTACGGGCTGGCCTTTCCCGAGGAGAACCGGGCGAGCTGGCTCGTCGACGCGGACCCCTTTACCGCACACAACCGCGGTGACCCGGCGGAGAACGCCGACCCGGAGAGCTGGAACCGCACCCGTGACGAGTACGCCCACGCCCTGCGGACGCTCGCCCGCTCACCGGGCAACGTGATGCTGGCGATGCCCAGCTACCGCGAGGCCCGGTGGGCCGGCTCATACCTCGAGGAGGCCGTCGAGAAACCCGTGCTCGTGGACACGAGCAGCTCCTTTGCGGAGACCGAACGGTTGAAATCGGCGTTCTTCGACGGCGGCGGGACGGTGCTGGTCACGAGCGCCCGCGGCACGCTCACCGAGGGGGTCGACTACGACGGCGACAAGCTCCACACCTGTGCGGTCGTGGGTGTGCCGCTCGTGAACATCGGGGCCCCCCGTGTGCGGGCCGTCCAGCGGGCCTACGGTGACGCCTTCGGCGAGGACAACGCCTTCGAGTACGCGCTCACGGTGCCCGCGGTGCGCCGCGCCCGCCAGACAATCGGGCGTGTCATTCGCGGGACCGACGAGGTGGGTGTCCGCGCGCTCGTCGGCGGCCGGTACGCCGAGGGGGCGCGCCACAGTGTCCACGGATACCTCTCGCCTGCCGAGCGCGAGGAGTTTGTTCGCATGACCCCCGAGTTCCTCTCCGGCCAGCTCGACCGGTTCTGGGACCACCACGGCCGACCGGAGTAGAAACCCGGAGCTACAATCCCCCGTGCACGGCTCGCGCTCCAGCAGGACCGTCGGGACGGACACCGACTGTCGGCGGTCACCCGCACACAGGGCAGTTCGGCGACCTCT
>ERZ1034569.63-NODE-63-length-34645-cov-13.190402_pt1 | contig 34645 bp, 31 predicted proteins | sample MGYA00520706_ERZ1034569 | MGnify/ENA primary metagenome ERZ1034569 (study PRJEB33760, sample SAMEA4777722) | hypersaline lake metagenome | biome: hypersaline environment; feature: brines | place: Spain | collected 2014-08 | depth 0 m ...
TGATGAAACGAAGTAGTAGAGCATGGTCAGCAAATAAAGGAATGCGCTGGAGCACGAAGCGACAGCGAATCAACGAAGCTAAAAAACGCCGACGCAACAGATAACTATGCCACAAGATACCGAGAACAAACGCTGGTTCCCAGCGAAAGCACCATCATATCTTAGCTCACGTGAGCTAGGAGACGTGCGAGCAAAACGAGAAACCGATATTGTAGGACGCACGATCACGCTCAACCTTTCCAACATTACCAACGACAAACGTAAGCAAGACACCGAAGTCACCTTCGAAATAATCGGATCCGACGACGGCACCGGTCTCACCGAGACGAAACGCGTCGGCATGACAGACAAGGCAGTAGGCCAAAAAGTACGTAGAGGCCGCAGCCGAGTTGACGCGAGTTTCACTGCCGACAGTCGTGACGGAAAAACAATTCGTGTTAAACCATTCATCGTCACCAGTAGCCGCGTGTCCAACAGCGTCGAAACAGCGCTCCGACACAAAGCCAAAGATCTTATCCAAGACTATCTAGCAGACAACCAGGCCGAAGAATACTTTGAAAGCCTCGTCAATAACACCCTCCAAAGACAAATCAAAAACGACCTTTCTACTATCACCCCACTTCGATATTTCGGCGTCCGCGAAAGCATCGTTGAAGGATGAACGCACTCGACTACGACCTTGAACTCGAGAGGGTTACCGAGGCAATAAAAGAAAACGAGGCCGAGCTCGTCTGCTTGCACATACCTGAAGGACTACGACCGAGAGCTGACAGCATACAGGCACACGTGAAAGAAACAACCGATGCGAAAGTCATGATATGGAGCGGGACGAACTTCGGAGCTTGCGACCTCCCCGTCGACGTTGAACGCGCAGGAGCCGATCTCATCGTTCACTTCGGCCACAGTGCCTGGCTCAGCTAATATGTCCAGAGGGCGTAAGCGTCCGAAGACCTCAATAGACGATGCCAATGAAGCACTACCAAATACTCGCCAGCGCATACAGGTCAGTCTTCTGAGCTCTCCCTGGGAACAAAGCAGTATCGACCAGGCATTCAACGAATCATTCCCTGCCTACGATGTCGACTACACAGTGTTCGGTGTATCTAACGACAACACCGCTCCACACGCCAGGCTTCACCGTGGCACACCCAGCAGTATAACCAACTTCGGTGTGATCTACGAACAAAACAAGTTCCACCGGACCTATGACGATGTAGTGATCGATGCTTCACTACGACCCACGCCGCACGTGTTATGGCACGACGAAGGATTCCACTACCAATGCATTCCTGAAATCTCTGATTTAGAACGCGTGCTTGATGCTATGAGCCTTTCTCGACTCGGGAAGACCGACAGCACGGGCCGATACCTCTCAACGTATCAACGCGACCAGCAACGACCAAAAAGCAACTACGAATCCGGGATGTACCCGTAAACGTCACTGTTTGCTTCCCGGAAGAACGTGACCACTTTTCGCTTACGATACGTGTCTAAATCGTACTCCGTCGTCACCCGGTCAATCTCTTCTTTCGCAGCTTGTGTCCCCTTCGCAGTTATGTCTATTTCTCCCACGAGCCACGTCATGTCAGGTTCTCCTGGCTGCGCCCAGCCGTGCTCCAAATCGTGCCAGAATCGAACACGGTCAAGATCCACCTTGAACTCATCGACTCCCTCTGTCTCTGCTTCTTTCGTGTATCGACGCCTACTAGTCGAGACATAGACTAACGGTTCCAGTCGCGAGTCAGTTAATCCGCCTTGATCAACGTCGTGCTCTGCGAGGAGACTGTCAAGTGTGTCCTCGACTTGACTCGGCGGGATTTCCTTGCTTACTTTCACCCCGCCGTCACGGTTACTCTCTGTCACCAGTTTTAGCTCGTATTCACCGTTTCGTCTCCGAAGCCAGGCATTCTGCTGGATCAACGGGTATTCCACCCCTTCTATACGAGGGAACCCGCAGTATACATCTCTGTTATGGATTTGTTCTCCGACACCAGTGACCAACCGACGCAGAGTTTCAGGGCGTGGAGAGAACTTAATCTCTTTTTCTACTCGAGGCACTACACTGTTCAACGTCAACGATGGATAAAAACGCGTCGATGAGAACCGAGCGTCACTCACCAGACCACTTTTAAGCCCACCTCACTGCACTTTGTAATCAATGACTGAACTCATCATCGCCGAGAAACCCAGCGCGGCAAAAAAAGTAGCAAACGGCATAGCCGAACGACCTAAGGAACACAATGAGCGAGGCGTATCGTACTATGAGTTCACGACGGACGACGGCGAACAAGTCTTTGTCGCAAGCGCCGTCGGCCATATATTCACCTTGGAAGAAGTCGAAAAGGGCTTCGAATACCCCACGTTTGACATCGAATGGATTCCCTCCTACGAAGCTGATGACGACGCAAAATACACGAAGAAATTCTACCGGGTGCTCGACGATTTGCAAAAAAAAGCTGACACGTTCACCCTTGCTTGTGACTACGACGTTGAAGGCGAAGTCATCGGGTATAACGTCTTGCGATTCATCTGCGAAGAACCCGACGCGCACCGCATGAAGTTCAGCACGCTCACACCCAGCGATGTCAAGTCAGCCTATGACGACAAAGACGACCATATCGACTGGGGGCAAGCACAAGCAGGTGAGACACGACACCACCTTGACTGGATGTACGGTATCAACTTGAGCCGGGCACTCACAAAGGCGATGAAGCGCGCAGGTCGCTTCACGATGATGAGCAGTGGCCGTGTGCAAAGCCCAGCGTTGAAAATCGTGGCGGACAAGGAAAAGAAAATCCAAGCCTTTGAACCCACGCCGTACTGGCTGGTGAAAGCCGACCTCGAAGCCGACGGAGAAGACTTCACCGTGAACTACACTGACAACAAAGTCTGGGATGAAGAAGAAGCAACGACGATCGTCTCAACATGTGAAGAATCACACATAGCCACCGTCGATGACATCGATGAACGATACTGGAAGCAACAACCGCCTAACCCGTTCAATCTTTCCAGCTTGCAAAGCGAAGCGTACAAAGTCCTCAACACATCCCCCAAGCAAACGTTACAACTCGCTCAAGACCTCTACAGCGCTGGTTACACGTCATATCCTCGGACGGGGAGTCAGAAACTGCCGAAGAGTATCGGGTACAAGTCCATCCTCGACGACCTCTCCGAACAAAACAAATACGACGACCTCGCCAGCTCACTCCTCAACAAAAGCAGCCTTTCCCCGAACAACGGTAAGAAAGACGACCCAGCCCACCCTGCTATCTACCCGACAGGCGAGAAACCCTCGGGTCTCAGTGATCAAGAGCAAAAAGTCTACGACTTGATCGTCAAGCGATACTTTGCTACGTTCGGAAGGCCGGCGACGCGGAAGACCACCAAGATAACCTTTGACATCGAAAACTACGACTTCACCACAAAGGCCACGAAGACAGTGAAGCAAGGCTGGCACAAGTACTACAATCCATACCTCCGATACAAAGAACAAGAAATCACTGATTTAGACGAGGGACAACACGTCAGTATCATCAACCCGTACGCCGAAGACAAAGAGACTAAGCCACCAAAGCGCTACACCAAGGCGAGCCTTGTCAAAGAACTCGAAAAACAAGGATTAGGGACGAAGGCAACCCGAGCAAACATCGTGGAAAACCTATACGACAGAGGATACGTAGACGGTAAAAGCCTCGAAGCCACCGAGCTCGGCATGCAACTCGCCACCACCCTTGAAGAACACATACCTGAAATCGTCTCACCCGAGCTCACCAAGAACTTCGAGGAAGCCATGCAGGACATCCGCGACGAAGAACAAGAACCTGATGAAGTCTTAGAAAAAGCTAAGACCACGCTACTCGAAATACTGGACAAGTTCAAAGAAGACGAGGAAACCATCGGGTCAGAGCTCCTCGACAGCCACGAAGCCATGCGGAAACGAAAAAACACGCTGGGTCCCTGTCCGAACTGTGACGATGGAGACCTCATGAAAAAAGACGGTAAGTACGGACAGTTCGCCGCGTGCAACAACTACCCTGACTGCGAGACCACGTTCAGCTTACCGGACGATGCGAAAATCGTGCCGACAGACAAGGTGAGCGACACCGGACACCCCTTGGTGAAAGTCATCAAGAAAGGGAAGAGCCCGCAGACCATCAGCGTTAACCCGGATGATAACATGGATGAAGATGTCTCCAAACTACTCGACAAAGTTGAAGCCGGTGACATCGAAATATACGACGATGAATCAGGGAGTAAGATGGTCGTCCGAGAAGGACCCTACGGTAAGTTCCTCGGCGCTGAAGATTACCCTGACGTGAAAAAAATCATCGACCCAGAAGAGATCATCGATGACTACCGCGACGAACTCTGATCTCCGCGGAGGCTTTCAGCCAAACTCCTCAAACCATCCATGAGAACACTTTCTCCCTCTTCCGACTCTTGTAATCGTTCCTCAACGTCTGATATGAATGCTTCAGCGTCGTCTCGTGTGAACGGTGTTTTGTCAAACGAGGCATCCCTTACTTCCTCCCTTGCCTCGCGGAGGATCCTGGTTTCTTCTACGTCGTCGCGCTGCACCTCTCTGGCTAGCTCACTCAACGCTTGGGCTACACCCGTTCCTTCTTCCTCTGCATCTCGATGTGCCTCACATATTCGTAACAAACTCGTCGTTATCAACACACGGTCTCTCACGTCCGCCTTGTCCTCTGCAAGTTGCTCTAGTAACCTGTGCACGCGCTCACTGACGTCATCACCATCAAGGACTGATAATATGTCTTGTGCATCGGAGGGCTGTAATCCCTTCTTATCGTCGTTTCTTAGCTTCTCGTAGACTTTGTCTTCTAATCCGTGAAGGTCTGATACCATTGTATCGTTTCAATTATTTGTCATCGATGGCGATCTTTGCTTTAACCTTGTTGTGCATGCGTTGCAAGAATTCTTGTTTATCCTCCATTTTCATGACATCACTGTATCCGAGGGTGACAAGGTTGAAGGCGAATGGAGAGGGAATCTCCCCGTATGTCTCAGATATGCGGATGTCATCGTCCTGGATGCCTTCTAATATCTGTTTGGCGTGTTGGATATCCATTAAATCCTCTAATACTTCTCGGCGAGCTTCTTCGAGGATGATGAAGTCATCGCTGATTCTGCGGACAGCCGCGATGAGAAGACGCGAGTTCAGTTGTTGCCGACTCACCGTTTTCTGATTGCCTTTGTAGTTGCGAAGAATCATCAAGCTTCGAGCCGCGCAGTGGCGGAATCGCCGTTTCAACACCTCTGTTTTCGCCAAGACATCTCGCATGACATCGTACAACGTGTCTGGGTCGAGGCTTTGGAGCAACGCTGTCCCGTTAAGTGATTTATCCATGGGGATGGCGAGATAGAAGCCGTTGTCACTGATGTTAATCTCTATATCCCTGCTGATGCGGTCTCGAGCCTGGTATGCCACGGCCCTGCTCAAGACGTCGTTGGTCCGGCGTCCGAACAACGTGTGGAAAATCACGTACTTCTTCCCTTCGCCTTTATCCGTGTAATGTTCGACGACCACTCGTTCGTCATGCGGGATCTCGCTGAACTTGTACTGCTGTTTCATGTACTCAAAGACGCTGTTCAAACTGTTCTCGTCAACGTAGAGGTAGTCATCGATGTAGTTACGAACACGTTCTTCTGAGACGCCTGCTTCGAAGTGCTCGTTGACGTATCGCCTGAACTGAGATATGTCCATAGCCAGATCAAAGCTCAAGGGGAGTTGTTGCGAGAACCAACTGGGCACCGTCGGATTTTGCTTCCCGGTGGCATTGACAAAAGCCGTCGCGCCTTGGGCGTAGCGGAACTCGTAAGTTTCACCGCCGAGCACGAAGATATCGCCTTTTTGCAAGTTTTCAAGGAACTGCTCTGAGATGCTACCTATCACCTCGTCGCCTAGTTTGACTCGCATGTTTGTCTCGTCAGGGATAGTGCCAATGTTCGTCATGTATATAACTCGAGCGAGCTTACCACTCTTCCCCATTTCTCCTGTCTCGTCGTCCACCCAGACCTTCCTGTACACGTTGCGTTCCTCCAGGCTCGTATACTCTCCGCTGAGATACTTGATTACCTCGTCGTAATCAGATCGTTTCAAATCAACGTAGCAGTAGCTTTTACGATACATGTCGTACACGTCATCGACGTGGGTTCGCGAGTCAACGCAGTACCCGAATATTTGCTGGGCTAACACATCAAAAGCGTTCGTCGGTATCGATATACGGTCAATTTTGCCCTCAATGCCGCCTTTGAGTAACAAGCTGCACTCAAGGAGGTCGTCTCGGTCTTGGACGATGATACGGCCTTTACTAGTCTCTCCGAGACGATGCCCTGCTCGACCGATACGTTGTAGTCCTCGCGCGACACTCTTTGGGCTGCCAAGCAACACGACCAAGTCAACGTAGCCAATGTCAATGCCGAGCTCCAAGCTCGTGCTACTCACAGCGGCTTTTAGCTCGCCTCGCTTCAACCTGTTCTCTATCTCCAGTCTGTGTTGTTGGCTTAGACTCCCGTGATGAGCCCCGATGGCAGCGCCGGGATCAGCAGCACCATCTTGGTCGTCTTCCTCATCCTCATCGAGTAACCGCACGTAGTTCTCAGGGAAGCGCTTCTTCAGTTTGTGAACAACTTTTTCGGTCGCACTCCGTGTGTTGGTGAAGATAAGGGTTGTTTCATGATCCTGTATGTACTCATTGAGCTTCCGATACGTCGCGGTACTAGACTCTTCATACGACGACTCAATGATGTTATTCACAGGGGTTACCACCTCTAAGTCAAGGTCTTTAGCCCCGCTGATATCGACGATGCGACATGATCGTGCTCGTTTACTATCTGGGTCCTCATAGCCAACAAGGTATTTAGCCACTTCTTCTAGCGGCGCTACCGTAGCACTTAAACCGATCCTGCAGAAGTGCGTCTTGCTGTTCAACCATTCCAGTGTGAGGCTTAAGTGAACACCTCGTTTCCCTTCCGCCACGCTGTGGATCTCGTCGACTATAACCCATTCAACCTCGGTCATCTGCTGCTTCATCTTCGGCGAGGTAAGCACGATACCCATACTTTCCGGCGTGGTGATCAAGATATGCGGGGGGTTCTCTCGCATCTCTCTTTTCTCTTTGTCTGTCGTGTCCCCGGTTCGGACACCGATACGTATACCTAAATCTTCACCGTGCTCCTCCTGATATCTCTTGTTAAGCTCTTCTAAGGGCTGGCGAAGGTTTTTCTCAATGTCATTCCCGAGCGCCTTTAACGGGCTAATATACGTAGCGTAGGTCTTGTCCTCTAATGTGCCGCTGTCCGCATGGTCAATGAGCTCATTCAAAATAGATGCGAACGCGCTCAGCGTCTTACCAGACCCTGTCGGACTACTCACAAGGGTGTTCACTCGGCTATGAATGTTAAGCACACTGTACCGTTGGGGGGGCGTGAAATTATCAAATTTATCTTTCCACCATTCCTCTAACAACGGGTGGAAAGCATCGTATATATCAGAGGCTTCATACGGCTGGTTCTGGTGAATAATACCATCAGACATTAATACTATAGTCGAATCAAGATACCCTTATAAAATCCGACCAATGTTGTCCAGTGCTATCTGTTAGCTTGCAGTGAACCCAACGTACCGAACCGTCGGGGCTCCCTATCCTCACCGAGGAGTATTACCTCTGCGCTTTTGAGATCGAATTCATCAAGGTAGGGACTGAGTAACTGTTCTTGTAACAAGTTACTTCCTTCGCGTAACTGGTTCATACTCGGCATCAGGATCACCGTGGTTCCGTCTAAGTCACCAGACACGAACGCCTTGAAGTGCTCAGTTCGCTCTCCATCTCGCAGGCCAATCGCAGGATGTTCATGTCCTAGTATCAGTGTTTGAACGTCTCCCAGACTGACTTCGTCTACTTCCTTATGGCCGTGGCAGATAGCCACGTCGTCGAGTCGTATGTGATCGGTGACTGTGACCTTCGCATCATCTGTTATCGGGTCAAGCATCGAATCATGATTACCTCGAATGATGCGTACCTCTGCGTGGCTGCGCAGCAACTCCACGTAGGTGTAGACGTTATCCCACTCATCGTCGCTTATACGGCCGAAATTATGCTTTACGTCGCCGTTTACAACAACTGTTTGGTACGCTCCCGTCGTGAGAATCTCGTGGGTTCTACGGTATAAATCTTTGAAGGCGAACTGAGGGACAAGTACTCCTTGATGGGTTAGTGCTTCTTCTTCGCCGATATGTGTATCCCCAAGTATGAGCGTTGAAGTAGGCTCGTGTACAAGGGATAAGTCTTCTATGCGAAGCGTGTCAGTAATGTACACCTCATTCAGTCACAGCGGCTTTTTCGGCGTTTTCCGATTCTGAGAGGTCTAAGTTGCGTTTTTCCTCATTGAGCTCATCAATGCGCTGCTGTAGGAATTCCACGGTTCGACTGTTATCTTGAGTGTTCATGATCTCACCGCACTCAGGGCATTTGTAATTGTTTTCGGCCGCTTCAGGGAAGGTGAGTCGAACGCAGGTGTTGCTACACATGTAGAATTGACTGCCTTGCTCATTCTCTAAACGATCCTCCAATTCGGATATCTGATCGTCAAGTAATTCTCTTTGTTTTCGAGCGATTCGCTCTAGGTCCAGTGTCCAGTAACAAATATACCAACCCTTGATTCTGTCCTTACGCCGAATGAACGTCGCGAGGTTATTCTCTAGCATTTTATACAAGATGTAGCGAGCCGTGTGTATCTCATAGTCCACTTCTTCTGCTATAGTGAACTCCGAGATTCGTTCTTTGCCATAGAGATAATCGGTAATGGCGACGGCGTCCTCGCCAATGACATCCCTAACTACTTCACCTACTGCATCTTTTGAAATCGTCATTATATCCTCCTTTGCATAACAGACATTGCCATCAATGTATTTATGATATTCACAGAGATATTATGAAATATGACTTCTGCCTTATATTTGTTTGTTTTCACTATTCCATAGTCACTCTTCATAATATATAAAAGTGTCGTTTTTTGGTGTGTGAAGACGGTTGATTACACTCTAAATAAGGCCGGACACTATATGTGCTAGAGTCGAACCATTAAAAAGGTATCACCCGCTATCTGTTGACATGATGCGGCGCCGTGCGCAAGCAGCTATCGAATTCTTAACGACGTATAGCTGGGCCTTGTTCATACTATTCGGAGTGAGCGCCGCGGTCTACATGCTCGACCTAGCCGACCCCGATCGATACAGACAAACCGAGTGCGTACTAGACAACCAGATAAGTTGCATCGAAGCCCAATACGAAATAGGAGGATCAAACGACGACTACCGTATGAGCCTCCGCAACAACTACCCCAAGGCAATCAACCTAACCGACATTTACATCGAACTACAAGATAGTAGCATAAGTAATTCCAGCTCCCTCAACGGGACAAACGGATACACAGTCGGCGCCGGCAACGACCAAATCGTAGAACACACACTCCCTGACTGGGGGAACCAAGGATACGTCTCAGACGACGTTACCACAACGCTACAATACACCGTTACCTTCGCACCGACAGACAGCGGGAACAAATACAACAAATCCGGCTACGCTGTTATCCGAGCACAGAACTAGTCCCGATAGACAACTTCTACGTCATCCGTCCGCTGCCCAGGCTTAATAACAGCCTCACTGACATCGATGATCTTCCCAGCCCCGTGTAATAATTCACCTGTCAACGCAATCATCGCAGCGTTATCAACGAGGAACTCGTCGTCAGGCCACCCTGCAGTCCCGCCTCTATTAGCAGCCATCGATTCAACCATCCCCTGTAATCGCTCATTACACGCCACACCTCCACCCAGGACCACGTCATCCTTCTCCGTGTGAGCCATCGCACGCTCCGCAACCTCTGTCATCATAGCGAAAACCGTTTCCTGCACAGAGAACGCCAAATCCTCAGACGCCACGCCTTCATTATGATATAACCGTTTTACCTTCGTGAACAAACCACCAAGAGACACATCCATGCCCTTCACCGAATACGGGATATCAACGAGTGTCTCACTGTTCTTAGCAGCACGTTCCAGAGCCGGCCCACCAGGAAAGCCGTAACCAAACTCACGAGCCACACTGTCAAGCAAATTTCCAACTCCCATGTCTAATGTCTCACCGAACACACGATACCGCCCGGCCTTGTACGCGATGACCTGCGTGTTCGCACCAGAAACATACAAGAGAACAGGGTCTTGACACTGAGAGAGAAGCCGGCCAACCTCAAGGTGAGCCACACAGTGATTGACCGGTACCAACCCCACATCGAGACGCGTCGCAACGCTTTTCGCCACGGTCGCACCCACCCGCAACGTGTGGCCTATACCAGGTCCTTGACTGAATGCCACCGCGTCCACCTCGCCTGGTTCAACACCAGCTTCATCAAACGCCTCACCGAGAACTGATTGCCACTTAGATTCATGGTGATCCGCGACCTCGTACGGTATCATACCCCCTGATTCCGTCGTATACGTCGCCGACTCATTGCTCAGCACGGAACCATCACTGACAACGCTAACTCCAAAGGTATGCGCCGTGCTTTCAAAACCGAGGATTATAGATGACATTACCACTAATAACATCCTCCAGTTATATAAAGCGATGACGCCTCTATCTAAGAGCATGGAATGGCGTGAAAGCATACGAGGAGAAAGCGACCTCATAGAAGAACGGTTTGACTCGCTAGCCACTATAGAAGACAAACAAGGTAACGCGTTCCCCCCGCGGTTCAAGCGCACCGCCACCCCCGCAGAACTCCAAGACGATTATGACCACTTAGACGATGACACATGGAGTGGTGACACACACAGGACTGCCGGCCGCATCAAGCTCAAACGAGACCTCGGGCAGATCGCCTTCGTCGACATCGAATACGACGGAGAAACAGTGCAGCTCTACTTCCAAGCCGAAGAACTCGACGACTACGACCTCCTCGACGAGTATGACCTCGGTGACTACGTTGGCGTCGAAGGAGAGATGATGAAAACCCAGACAGGAGAGGTCAGCGTCGACGTCAGAGACCATCGCATGCTGAGCAAGTCACTACGACCCCTCCCAGACAAATACCACGGTGTGAAGGACACTGAAACCCGGTATCGAAAGAGATACCTAGACCTTATGATGAACGATGATGTCCGTGAAACCCTTCGTAACCGAAGCAAAATCATCCGGTTCGTGAGAGACTACTTCGACGAACACGGCTTCCTTGAAGTCGAAACACCGATGCTACACAACATCTATGGAGGAGCAGCCGCGAAACCATTCACAACATATCATAACGACCTCGATCAAGAACTATACCTCAGGGTCAGCCCAGAACTATACCTCAAACGGTTACTCGTCGGCGGGTATACCAAGGTGTTCGAGGTGAACAAGAGCTTTCGCAATGAAAGCATCGACACCACGCACAACCCAGAATACACGATGCTTGAAGCCTACCAAGCCTTCGCCGACTACGAAGACATGATGGACATCACAGAACAGGTCTTCGCTGGAGCAGCAAAGCACATCCACGGCACCACCGAGGTCGAATACGACGGCGACATGATCGACTTCGCACCGCCATGGCCACGAGTCACCATGTTAGAAAGCATCGAAGACCATGTTGGCATCAAGGCAGGCGAGATGAGCGAGGACGAGCTCGCCACGTTCTGCGACGAACATGGCTATGAACTAGACAAAAAACCGTGCTGGGGGAACTACGTCCAACTCATCTTCGAAGAAGAATGTGAGGAAACGTATACACAGCCAACGTTCATCACCGACCACCCGCAGAGCACAATACCTTTGTGTAAACAAACCGAGTACGACGACAGACTCATCGAACGGTTCGAACCAATCTGCGCCGGCATGGAGATCGCCAATGCATACTCCGAGCTCAACGACCCGGTGAAACAACGAGAACTACTCGTGGACCAAGCTCAACAGCGAGCAGACGGCGATGAAGAAGCACACCCGCTCGACGAAGACTTCCTCGAAGCCATGGAGCACGGTATGCCCCCAGCAGGGGGGCTCGGCATCGGCATCGACCGCATGGCTATGCTGCTCCTCGACCAACAAAGCATTAAAGATGTCATCCTCTTCCCTGCAATGAAAGACAAGGAGGGAACAGATGAGTGAAAAAATAACCGCGGACAAAAACGAAGACTTCAGCAAATGGTACACGCAAGTGTGCAGCCCGGAAGGCGCCGGGCTCGCCGATAACAGATACAACGTGAAAGGCAGCATCGTCCACCTCCCGTGGAGCTTCAAAATCCTCCGCAAGATCTACTCCTTACTAGAAGACAGGATTGAAGCAGACGGTCACGAACCAGTGCAGTTCCCCACCCTCATCGAAGAAGAAAGCCTCGAACGTGAAGAAGAACACAGCGGGTTCGCCCCAGAAGTATACTGGGTGACCGAAGCCGGAGACAAAGAATTAGACCGTCGACTCGGCCTCCGACCAACAGGTGAGACCCAGTTCTACCCGATGTATAAGAAGTGGCTGCGAACCCACACACAGCTCCCTATGAAGTACTACCAGAGCCGTATCAACGTGTTCCGCTACGAAAGCCACGCCCGTCCATTCCTCCGCGGACGCGAATTCATGTTTTTCGAGACCCACGACGTTTTTCGCGACCAAGACGACGTCGACAAACAAATCCAAACAGACAAAGCAATCATGGAATCCGTATTCTGGGACAAACTCAAAATCCCCTTCCAGTTCCTCAAACGCCCATCATGGGATAAGTTCCTCGGCGCAGAAGCCACGTACGCCGCAGACACGCTGATGCCGGACGGACGCCGAAACCAGATGAGCAGCACGCACGACTTCGGCACAAACTTCGCCGAAGCCTACGACATAACATACAGCGATGAGAACGGCGACACCCAACACCCCTTACAGACAGCGTTCGGCCCGGGCATCTGGCGTATCATGGCCAGCGTGATCGGCATACATGGAGACAACACCGGCCTCATCTTACCAAGCGTTATCGCACCGGTACAAACCGTGATCGTGCCGATCTTATTCGGAGACGAAGATGAAAACAAGGCTATTCGACAACGATGCGAAGAACTACGAGACAGGCTTGAAGCAAACGGCGTCGACGTCAAAATCGACGATTCAGATAAACGCCCAGGCTGGAAATACAACCAGTGGGAGATGAAAGGCGTGCCAAGCCGAGTTGAAATCGGACCACGAGACCTCGAGAAAGACAACTGCGTCGTGGCAACCCGGTTCGGAGAGAAAACAACGCAGGACTTCGACGACGCAGTCGGAGCAGTACAAGACGCCCTAGACAGCGTTGATGAGCAAATCGAAGAGCGCGCAGAACAGTACTTCGATGACAACACAGTGTACACCGAAGACTACGACGAGCTATGTGAAACGTTAGAAGACTTTGAGGGCTTCGTCAAAGCCCCATTCTACGACATCGAGGGTGACGAAGCCGCATCGTACGCTGAACAACTAAAAGAAGACACTGATGGAGGCTACGTCTGCGGTGTGAAAGAAGACACGAGTAAGGCGACGAACAAGGAATGCGTCGTGTCAGGCAAACCTGCTAGTCACATCGTCTACATAGCGAAGAGCTACTAATCCGCGGCTTCTCCGGTTTTTTCGGAGCGTATTTGATCGCTTAACAACTGATAGGTGTCCATGAGTCGTGTGTAGACCTCGTCGAGGGCTTCCTGTGACTCAACTCGATCATGGTATGTGTCTCGGAGCTCATTGTATAAGGCGAGGGCTTCATTGACCTTGCCTTCTTGCAGTTTCGTCTCACACTCTCCGATTTCTTCGAGGAGCTCTTGCTTGGTTTCCTGAATCTCTTCTTCAGTCGTGGATGAGACCTCTTCGTTGTCTTCGTCTCGTAACGCGTTGAGGATGCGCTTATGCTCATCTATTTGCTTTTGTAACTCTTTCTTTGACTCGATGAAGCTTTCTTCCTTGGACTCGAGGTTCTCGATGACTGCGTTGGTCTCATCGAGGATCTCGTCGTATTGTTGTCGAGCATCGTCGATATCTGTTTGGAGGCGGTGCAGTTTCTGCTGGTGTGCCTCCTCTTTTTCTTCGATGCGTTCCTCAAGGTCCTGCATTTTCTGGCGTTTCTTCTCAATACGTTCATCTAAGTCGTCGAGCTCATCTTCTTTGGCGCGTCGCTCCCGCTCATACGTGTGGTCAAATCTGTCGCGCTCACGCTCGACTTGTGTTAGCTTACGTTCTTCTTCTCGTCGTTGCTCTCGGGTCTCTCGCAACTCGTTCTTTAGCTCGCTCAGTTTCTCTTCTTTTGTGTCGATGGCTTCACGTTTTGATGCAACCTCTTCCTTCGATTGTTCTATCTCCCGACGCACTTCGTCAAGGGTTTGTTCAAGGTTCATCACCGTGTCTCTATACGTTGGTACGGCTCGGTCAAGAGCGTCAAGGAGAGATCTCGCGCGTCGTTCGACGCTTCGGAGTTGAACCACGTCTAATCTGTTCAACGCCGTCTCCATGTCCTCCTCTAATTCCTTGACCTCGTCCTCTAAGTCACCGAACTCGACGAGTAAGTCATCATCTTCTGACTCATCCGATGCCGTCGCTTCTTCGGGCTCTGTCACCGTGTCTGTTTTAACACTGCCTTCAACGTTTTTCCCGTACACTCGACTCGCTGTCTCTGATGGATCAAACCCGTCTAATCGTTCCTCGTCTATGTCCTCATCGAAGGCCTCCTCTTCCAAGTCATCCAATGATTCGAGGTCGTCATCGCTGAGTATGCCGACGCGGTCCTCACTATCAGGATCATCACTTGCTTCATCCTCTTCATCCTCTTCATCGTCGTCACCGTCCTCGCCGCCTGTGGCCTTGGCGGGCATTGAAAGATCAACATCATCGTCGAGTGCCTGGTCGTCCAAGTCAGCTGTGCCAAGCTCATCTAAGTCATCGAGGCTCGGCGTGTCATCTTCTGCTTGCTCCGTCATCTCTGATGATTGCTCGGTGTCTTGAGACCCGGTTTGTTCCTCTTCAAAGACTTCTTCTATCTCTCCCTGTGTTGGTCGGTCTTCGTCTTCACTGACGGATAGGGCGTGTTCATCAAGGGCTTCACGGATCGCCTGGATGCGTTCATCATTCGACATTTCTTTATCCTCGACGGTGTTATCTACTGCCATGTCTTCATCACCTTCGGCACTTTCCGGTACTGGTTCCTCATCGATCTCACCGAGATCGTCATCATCGATGCGTAGCTCTTCATCAGTTTCTTGCAGCACATCTTCGGCAAGACCAGTTTCGTCTTCACCGTCGTCAGATAAAGACGTGTCTTCAGGTGATTGTGGCTCTGTCTGTGAAGGTTCTTCGTCTGTATCGTTATCTACTGATAATCCGAGGGCCTCCCTGATCTTCGCTAATCTACCGCCCTCTTGAGAATCATTTGCATCCGCGCTCATATCCTGAAACAACAGTCCTCTACCTATAAAAAGTTTGTTTCCTATGTATCATATGCCGTGAGCGAGGTAGACCAACTGCTTACATCTGCAAAGCAGCGTTTCGAACGTATAAAAGACTTAGAACGTGATGTTACCGAGCACTACGAACGAGTTCAAGCCTTACTTCACGCCTTACAAGGCGCCTATGACGAGAACAAATCCGAGCTGAGTCGCCGGGTGGACTCGGTGCAAGACGACCTAGACACACTTGAAGATGCGATGGACAGCTTAGCTGACACGATACCAGATCTTGCTAGAGACTCACAATACGATGAGATACACCAAGTCGTGGAAAAAACCGAGTTCGCATCACTGATTACACGGGATCAGTTCATCGACGAATACGTTCAGTCATCACAGTAGAAGCGTTCAAGTTGCTTATCTTCACCGAGTTGATCCAGGACCTCTTTTTGGATGTCATTGAGCTCGTCAAAATCCTGCTCTAAATTCCACGTGTCCACTTTCTGATACGCCTGTAATAATCCGAGACCTTCCAAGGCTTCCCAGAGCTCGTCTTGATCCTCTGCGTTTCGAGGGAATTTTATTACGTCTTTTGTCCACCGGTAAATACTTCGTCCTCGATCATCAAAAACCCGATCAATATTATTTGCTTCCATGTAGGCCGAGAGATCACCTTCAAGGGATTTCATTTCTTCCTCGATCTTATCTTTTTCTTTCTGCAAAGAAATATAATCCTCTGCTAGGCTGCGAGCATCGATGTCTCCGAGGTCATCGTCAAACTTGTGCTTCCACGCCGGGCATCGCTTCTGATACCCGCAGTAGTCACACAGCGGGCTCTTCGTCGGGGGGTAATCGTCGTTTGACTCTATGTCGTGGATGACACCGACGAGTTGTTCTTCGATGACACCGAGCTCCTCGTCAGACTTCTCAACGACGACTTCCCTGTCAAAGCCGAGGTAGTGCCATATGAGTTTCACCTCGTCGGCGTCAGGATACATGTCCTTGATGCCGAGGGCGTAGGTAGCGAGCTGCGTGTCTTCCTCTGCTTCCTGCTGTGTCGGAAGATGATTACTGGTCTTGTAGTCGTGTATCTCGTACACGCCTGGCTCAGGGCTGTCAAGCCTGTCTATTCGGATTGACACGGAGTGTTCGTCTGTGACTTCGTATCGGTGCTGCGTCTCTATACCGATCGTCGTGGCCTGATCGAACGGGTGGTATCGTTCGTAATAGTCGCTGATCATCGACTTTCCTTTTTGCTTGTAATGCTTTGCATCATACTCATCTTTGACCACGAGGATGTCCTCAGACCATTCGTCTTCCCACGTCGACTCATACCAGTCAATCAAATCAGCTTTGTCATTCCACTTCTCATACTTCAAGTCCTCATAGAGTTTTTCCAGTGCTCGGTGGACGACGTCCCCCATGAATCCCTCTATCGTGTTATCAATGCTGGATTCAACGTCATCGATGTATTTGTACTTGTACTGTTTTTTGCACTGCTTGTACGTGCTGATACGCGTGTGGCTGAACCGTTTCATAGCCCTAACCTTTCTAGGATGTCCTCGGCGTTGAACGGTTCGAGGTCCTCGTACTCTTGGCCTGTTCCAAGGAAGAATATTGGTGCGCCTGTGACGTGGGAGACGCTGAGAATGGATCCTCCCTTATCATCTGCGTCGGCTTTAGTCATGATCACGCCATCGACAGAGAGGTGGTCTTGGAACTGTTCTAATTGCCGCACGGCGTCATTCCCCGTGACTGATTCAGCGACATACAAGGTCAAATGGGGTTCACTGACACGCTTAATCTTGGACAGTTGTTGCATGAGATTGTTATCGGTGTGTAAACGACCAGCTGTGTCGATGATGCAGACATCCTTTCCAGCTGACTCACCGTGTTGTACCGTGTCGTACGCTACCGCTGCGGGGTCGGCGCCGTAATCGTGTTTGATGAGCTTTGTGCCTAATCGATCAGTGTGTTCTTCTAGTTGTTGTATGGCAGCGGCTCGATACGTATCAGCTGCTCCGACCACGCATGTCTTCCCGTTGCCTTGTAAATAATGGACGAGCTTTGCTGCAGTCGTGGTCTTCCCACTACCGTTCACACCTATCAACAGTATTTTGAGCGGCTTCACCTCGTCCGCCCATGCTAATAAAGATGTCTCTGGTTCGTCAAGAACGGATCTTACTGCGTCACGCAGGCTTCCTCTGAGCTCGCTTTCAGCGCTGCCTCGCCGCACCTCTTCACCGACTAATTCGTCGCGAAGCCGTGATTTTAATTCATCGACGGCGACTTGCGCGACGTTGTTCATCAGCAGGATTTTTTCGAGGTCCCAGAATATCTCATCAAACGTATCATCGTCGATGGTTTTGTTGAGCACCGCGTCCTTTGCTTTTGACAGAAAACCTTGCTTGCTTCCTTGGCCCTTGGCTTCATCGCCGGTGTCGTCCGTTGATTCACAGCGTGGTTTTCCTTGTTCTTGTTCGGTTTCGTCGTCTTCGTCACCGGTGAGTTTTTCTCGGAGATACGAAAACATGTGCTATAGCGCGTCGATTTCGTCGTATATAGAGAGTAGTTCGTCTTGTGCTTCTTCGAGTGCAGACTCAACGTTTTCGATGCGTTCCTCGAGGAGGTCGACAACTTCGTCAGCAGATTTGTCAATAACGACGCCGTCACCAGCGTTGATCTTGAAGCCTTTGTCTGGTTTGAAATCTGCGTGGACGAAGATACCGTCTGTGATCGGGGCGAGACCTGCCCGTGTTTCTTGGACGTCACGGTATTCCTTGACCGCGTCTATAGCGCTGACGAGGTCGCCGTGCTTTTCTTGTAAATCGTCGATGTACGATTCGAGATCGTCAACTGTCGCTTTGTAATTCTCGTAGATGAGTTCTTCTTTTGATGTCATACAAATCCTAATCCTTTGTCTATCGTTGTTATCTCAGGACCGCCGCTGGCTTTGCCGATGAGGAAGCCGTTTTGGTTGCAGAGCACACCGCAACGTATCTGAGATGCGCCCTGGTTGACACTGCTCGGTGTACCTGTGACGTTGAAGTGGTCGATTACCTGTTCAAACTCATCGTCGGAGATGTCATTGCTAATAACCATGCGGTCAGCATCGTTGTTGAACGCGGCTAAGGTTCCGATGGCCTCGATCCCGGCGAGGCTGGCTTGGGTTGCGTCGACGCTGAGTGCGTCGCCTATATGTGTCGCTTCTGCTTCGTTAAAGGCTGGGCTTACCATGGCGGCCGAGTCGTTGACGATGACGTTGTTTCCTAGACATGTGTAGTTCGTGTGAATTACTGCTACGTCGACAGGGAGGTCTTTGAACACGTCTTTTTCGTGGGGTTCGAGTATGTCTGGTACGAGGATCGTGTCATTGTTACCCGTGATGAACGCTCCGATGAGGTTGGTGCCTGCAACGGTCACCCTCGTCGTTGGGACGTCGAGAACTGTTTCGACGTGGTCTTCGAAGGATTCAGGCGCTGTGTCCCCGATTAGGGCGAACGTGTCGTTGGCGAAGCCATACAGGCCGATGCTGGACGTGCCGTTCACCGATGATTGCTTGACGTGCATGCTACCATGGTGAGCCAGATACGTGTTTTAAGCCTGTTGGTCGTCCTTGACGACTTTGATGTCATCAAAGGCCTCGTCTTGGTGTAGTATGACTTTGCCTTGATTGTCTAAATGCAGCAAGGGGATGAATGTCTGCACTTTTTCTTCTCTGGTCTCTTCTGAGACAAGGTTGTCAAATGTGACCTCTCTTACTTTCTTGAAATACGATTTTATTGTAGCGTAGACGTCGTCGATGATTGCTTCTATGCTGCGTTGTTCTTCCGGAGCATCAACTTCGGGAGCCTCTGCTTCTTGTTCACGACGGTTTTTCACGCGCTTCATATAGTTACGCTGTTCCTGTTCTAATGCTGATTCAAGGGCTGATGCTAGGTCTTGGACGCTGACTTTTCGCTTTCGCGGCTGCGGCGTGTGCGGCACAAGCTCTGGCTCGGCGTCTTGGAACGGTGCTGGCTCTTCGGGTTCTTCCAACTCATCGTAGAGCTCGCCTGGCTCCATCATCATCGTGTCTAGGGCTTCAATGTCCTCGTCCATGAGTTTGTCGCTTTTGACCTTGACGAAAAACGCGGTTGCTAGGATCATTTTGCCGCTGAGCCGAAAGTCGAGTTCCTTCATCTCGTTGATGATTTCCAAAAACTTGGAAGCGACGGTTTCAACGTCGATATCCCACGGGTCCATACCTTCTTCTCGAACTAATGTGCGGATGACACTGTTCCAGTTCACATCATCTTGTTCCATGAGGTAGTCGATGACCTCATCGGTCGATGACAGTGATACGCTCTCCCCGTTCATACCTTATTTATAAGGAACGTGGGCTTTTAAGGTCACCTGCCTAGCAAGTCGTGATAGGCAAGGAACTCTCCCACAGCGTGGGTTTCCACGAGATTACCCGCCTCATGATCATCGGTTCCTACACCTGCATAGAACACAACAGTGTCATCTGTGCTGACAAGTCCCTTATCAAACACGTGTTTGGCCGCACGGGGAATAATATGTTCCTGTGGTAATGCCTCCATCAACACAGACCGAGCCCCCCAGACTAAATTGAGTTGCCTGGCCACGCGAGGTTTCTCTGTCACCGAGATAATCTGCGTGCAAAGCCTGTACCGTGATAAAAGCCGTGTTTGAACCGTGCCTGATCCGATGACGACGAAGGCGTCTGCGTCCTGGTGTTGACCCACCGTAGCAGCAGCTAGACTCATATCCTCGCTGATGGACTCATAGCCATCCATCGCTACATCTGACGGTATATCCTCTTCGATCGCCGCGGCGACCTCTCGCATAGTCCCCACTGCTTGAGACGGGTATTCGCCGATAGCAGTCTCTCCGCTGAGCATCACTGCGTCGGCTCCATCGAGGACAGCGTTCGCTACGTCGCTCACCTCGGCTCGTGTGGGCTTCGGGCTTTCCGTCATGCTCTCGAGCATCTGCGTCGCTACCACGCTTATTTTACTCTGTTCTGCGGCCTCTTTCACCATGCGCTTTTGCAACGCTGGTATGCGTTGCTGTGGTAATTCCACGCCGAGATCCCCTCGTGCAATCATGATACCATCCCCTGCCGAGATAATCTCTTCTAGATTGTTTACTCCCTCATGGTTTTCGATTTTGGCGATGATCTTCATCGGGTCATCACCGATTATCTCCTGTGTCTTAGCAAGATCTTCTGGGCCTCGCACGAAGCTTTGCGCCACGAAATCCACGCTGTGTTTCTTCGCGAACTCCAACATGTGCTTGTCCTTCTCTGTGAGAGCCGGTAAGTCCAGCTCAGTACCAGGGATGTTCACGCCTTTTCCTGGTCTGATGGTGGCATCGTGCTCCACTTGCAAAACAACCCCGCCATCTGTCTTGCTGGCAACCGTTGTCTCAACGTATCCCTCATCGAAGAACACGGTGTTACCGACGTCGAGGTCATCGTACAAGTCATAATTCAATCGAGGAACGTCGTCGGGGGCGAAGCCAACTACGAAGGTCTCAGCTTCATCTAATGAAAGCTTCTCATCAAGCCGGATACGTATCTGTGGGCCTTTTATATCGATCATCGTCGCAATACCTGGGTCCTTCTCTACTAATCCTAAGAGGTCCTTGTATTGCTCTGGGTCACCGTGCGCCGTGTTTATTCGAACACAGTTCAAACCGTTCTCTCGCATGGTATCGACGACCTGCTTGTCTGATGAGGCAGGCCCGAGCGTCGCTATAATCTTAGTAAAGGCCACAACAATTTGTGAAGCACCACGTAGTTTTAAACGGCGAGGATTTCCCATACTATATGAGATGGGGACGACGAGTGCCTCAGACGAAGGCTGAAGAAACAAAGCGAAAGCTGCAAGACAAGAACTTGCTCCACCATGAGTACAAGCCAATCCATGAAGACAACACGGTCATATTCCCGGTTCGACAAGGATATGATGGTCCCGCGGTGAAACGAGAGTTCGAACGATTTGCTAAGACGCCCAGCTTTGAGGAACAGGCAGCATCCATCCTAGATGACGATGAACTCGATGACTTCATATCCTCCTATGACATAATCGGTGATATAGCACTAATACAAGTCCCGGACAGCCTCCTCCACAGAGCGGATCAGCTCGGAGAAGCACTTCTCGAAGCACATCAGCATATATCAACGGTTCGCCGACGAAACACTGCTCGAACCGGCAAATACAGGCTTCGACAAACCGATTACGTCGCCGGGGAGAAGAAAACGAAGACAACCCACACAGAACACGGGGTGGACCTCACAGTTGACATCGACGACGTGTACTTCTCACCACGACTTAGCACCGAGCGCCGACGAATCGCGGATCTAGTGGAAGACGGTGAGGACGTATTAGTCATGTTCGGCGGCTGCGCTCCTTACGCCTGCGTCATCGCAGCACACGCGAAGCCTTCCTCCATCGTAAGTGTTGAATGGAACCCTGCAGGACATGCTCTCGCAGAAGATAACGTGGACCAGAACAACGTCGATGACATCGTTAGATGTGTTAACGGCGATGTGGACCGTGTCGTGCCTCGCCTCAACCGGTTCGACCGAGTCATCATGCCCGCACCCCACAACGCTGCTGATCACACATCTTTACTCAACGGTGCGTTGAAAGATACTGGTAAAGCGCACGTGTACCGCTTCCAAGAAGGAAACGCCACTCAGACAGAGTGGTTATCAGATATCTCAGGCGAGATCACTGTTCCACACATCGAGCACTGCGGGGATAAAAATCCTGCTTTGAGCCGTGTCTGCTACGACTTATACATCGACAAACCCTGACGATCTATCCGAACATCGTCATGTATTCTTCGCCAGCGTCTTCTTCTTCGCGGACTTTCCGGATTGCTGATTCAAAGTCTGCCTGTTCCAATGTTTCTCTGTCATCTCGGATAGCATAATACCCTGCTTCAGTACACACAGCGTATATCTCAGCGCCTGTCATTCCTTTCATTTGTTGGAAGAGATGGCTCGTATTCAGGTCGGCGAGCTTCATGTCTTTCGTGTGAATGTTGAAGATCTCGCTGATGCCTTCTTCGCTTGGCGCGTCGACTTTGATCATTCTGTCGAGGCGTCCTGGCCGAGTCACAGCTTTATCCATGACGTCCTTACGGTTGGTGCACCCGATGATTTTCACGTCGTCCAATGGGTCGAAGCCGTCAATCTCTGCTAGTAGCTGCATGAACGTCCGCTGGACTTCACGCTCTCCGCTCGTCCCAATCTCGACCCGCGTGGAAGCGATAGCGTCGATTTCGTCGATGAATATGATGCTTGGGCTGCGTTCACGAGCCATCTCGAATATTTTCTTGACGAGTTTAGCCCCTTCTCCTATGAACTTTTGGACGAGCTCACTACCGACAATTTCGATGAACGTGCTGTCTGTGCTGTTCGCGACAGCTTTTGCCATCATCGTTTTACCTGTTCCTGGCGGACCGTGTAGTAGGACTCCTTTCGGTGGCTGGATGCCAACATTGCGGAATAACTCAGGTTTCTGCAACGGCATCTCTATAACCTCTTTCAATTCGTTTTTTTGCTTGTCAAGACCACCGATTTCATCCCATGCCACAGTAGGTTTCTCGACGATGACGAACTGGTCGACGTCCGCGTCGCTTTCAAAGTCCAAGTTGTCTACGACGGTGAGGTTTTTCTGCTCGACGACAACAGTGTCATCCACTGCAACTTCGTCTACATCGTCCGATAAGTTGACGAGGAACTTATTACCATTCGGCACCCTGATGACAGCTTTCTCCTCGCTTTGAACGTCGAGGACATCTGCGACCATGAGAGCCGGGCTCTTGAACCGGTCTAACTCCATTTTAAGTTGGAAAATTGTTTCACGGAGCACCTTGTTTTGCTCACGGAGCTCCCGCGCATCCGCATCTTCATCAACTTCTGGCTGGTCTATCTCAGGCACTTCTTCGTCATTAGAATTATCTGGGGTAGTAGTCACATGTAACAATAACCCTATTCGTTATTTAAACATTGGTTGGTGACAGTCCTACAACCACCGAGACGGCACAAATACCTTGTGTGAGCTGCGAAAGCCACATTTTATATAATGATTTGATGTTATTATTGGATATGAGCCCAGTTGATACGATGACGACCGAAGAAACCGAAGACACTAAGACTCATTCGAAAGACCTTGTTGGTAAGAAAGTAGTTTCGAAGGAAGGAAAAACGTTCGGTAGTGTCGGCGACATCGTGTTCGAGACGAGCAGTGGAGAACTCATTCATATCGTCGTCGATAAGCCCTCTGGTTATCTAGATGGCAAGGACTTGGAAACAAACAAGCACGGCGAAGTCCTCATACCGTTCTCCGCGGTTACCGCTATAGGTGACTTCCTTGTCGTGGCTGAAGAAGACATCGTCTGAACCGATCACAGACTGACCAGCCACTAATTTGTCACTCACAAGCACTCGTAAAGTAGCAGGTTTTTTTTTCATAGCGTATGAACTCTCTATCTCGAACACTCACCGCTTTGATAACAGCCGGTAGCCTAGCTGCATGCACGACATCGAACCCATTACAGTCATACGAGACACCGCTCAACAAAGAGTCACGGGCAGTGCGGAGCGTCGAAACAGACCTCGGCGTCTCCATCGGCGATAACGGCGCAGCGATCACTGACAAAGACACAGCCCAATACGTCATCGGGTGCTCTTCAATGCAATCGTTCGATGCGGAGCAACCTGGTAAGCCAAGCCTCGAAAACCGCCCGCTTGGTCAAGCAACAATGTACCTGGAGAAAGAAGTAAAACGGTCTGAACGACACGTCAAGCCCATCCCTCACAAATCGTATCGCAGCGTGGACAGCGTGGTCACCAACGGGGCAGAAGAACGCATCGTCACGGAATGCACCGTCCATCGACTCTACGAATAGAAACTACCAAATTAGACGAATAACCGCCGCTTATCTACGACGTAGCGATCCTAGTCTCCAGAAACCCGGGAAGGTGTCGAAGGGCTTAGCCTCTTATCACATTGTCACAGCGATGATGTCTCGGTCTACTTGTTCTTCCACGTATCGGATTTTCTCCCTCAAGTCATCATCGCTCGTCGCATGCCTGACTTGCTGAAGGGTGTCAAGGAGGAATCGGAAGTATCGGAAGATATCGCCTTCGCTCATAGACGTGAGTTCAAGCAAAGCGGGGAACGAAGACCCGTCGTACCAAGAGCGCAAGAAACTCTCAAACTCATGTGTCTTGTTTTTATCGAAGTATTCGAACACCGTATCATTTTGACGTAGCTTCGGATACAAACTATCACTGACCTTGGTCTCGCGAGCCTCGAAGTCCTCATCGCCTCGCTCATCAGCCAGCATGGTACCCACAAGGAGTAATATCTCGACGTGGTTCAAACTCGGGGTTACCGCTGAGCAGAAGACCTCGGTGAGCAGTATCTCATGGTGGTAGATGTTCATAGCGAACAGTCCTTTATCGGTCAGCTCTAATCCCATCGTGGATGTCTCGACGTAGCCCTTCTCGATGAGCTCTCCTTTCCGGTTCTCAAAGTTCCGACGCATTTCCTCAGAGCCTTCGCTTCCTTGCTGGTACGAGTAAAAACTACTCTCGATTACTTTCTCTCTACTGGTTTCGTCGTAGTGATGTAGAAGATTCAGAACGGTGTTGTAGCTCAGCTGGAACTGTGACTTGAGGGGGGTCCGATCGCCTTCTGTGATGCCGCGGATCTTATCAACATCTGCAAAACTCGTTTCCACGACACAAACACTGTATCCGACGTCGTCGATGCCCCGACGGCCTGCACGACCAGCCAGTTGGAAGTATTCTTTACTGTGCAAGTATCTGAACCCTGTCCCATCGTATTTCTCTAAGGAATCAAAACACACTGTTTGAGCCGGCATGTTCACGCCCACGGCGAACGTCTCAGTGCAGAATAACGCCTTGACCAGGCCTCGTTCGAACAAATCCTCGACGAGTTCCTTGTGGGTCGGGAGAAGACCTGCATGATGGAAGCCAATCCCTTGCGCCAGGCATTGCCTGAGCGTGTGTGTCACGTTTAACTCGCGGACAGCGTCGTCTGCGTCGTCGAGTTCCTCTCGGATCTTACTTTGAATTTGCTGGCGCTCCTCCGCGCTGAGAAGGTCTACTTTTCCTTTCAAGCGCTTTGCTTTATCCTGTGTTTTTCGACGTGAAAAACAAAAGTATATCGCGGGTAAGTAATCCTTCGCCGACAAGTCCTTGATCACGTCGATGTGGACGTTTCGCTCACGGTGCTTCAAATCCTGATAATACTTGTCTTTATCCCCGTTAGCCAAGTGATAATCAGGGGTTTCTTCGTATCGTTCCTTCCACTCTTCTAACGCCTGGAAGTCACCGAAGCCACGTTGGCCATCGTAGAACATGTGGTGAAGCGGGACGGCTCGCTCAGGCTCCGCGACGACGTACGTGTCGTGTTCCTTGATAGAGCTAATCCACGAGGCGAACTCATCAGCGTTGGGGATAGTCGCCGACAAGCACAGGAAACGAACGTGCTCAGGGCTGAAGATGAAGCTCTCCTCCCATACTTTACCCCTGTGCTCGTCACCTAAGTAGTGGACTTCATCAAAGATGACGTAGCTCAGGTCATCTAACCCCGGATCCTGAGATAACAACATGTTCCGGTAGATCTCCGTCGTCATAATCCGCAACGGGGCGTCTTCATTCACAGTGACATCTCCTGTGAGGATGCCAACCTTATCCTCCCCGTACCGCTCTTTAAAATCGTTGTATTTCTGATTTGACAAGGCTTTGATCGGCGCCGTGTAGATAATCTCTTTGCCAGCACGCAAATACTGGTCTATCATGTAGTCTGCTATGAGGGTCTTACCCGTGCCGGTCGCGGCGCTTACAACAACGCTTTCCCTGTTCCGAATGTGCTGGATAGCTTCCTGCTGGAAGTCATCTAAGGTGAGACCGCGAAACGTTTCAACATTTTCCACACAACAAGTCAAACCGAACAGGTATAAAAGAGACGGGGCGGTCCAGCACCCTTATAAGCCTCATTCACGTCAATAATGACATGACAGAATCGGATGAGTTCACCATCTGGACAGAGAAATACCGTCCAGAAACATTTGATGGAATAGTCGGCCATGAAGAAATTGTCAAGCGGGTGCGGAGCCTTACAGAGCAAGAAAACCTCCCTCACCTCTTATTCGCTGGGCCACCCGGCGTTGGTAAATGCGTCGTCGGCGAAACCCCCGTGCTCACTGAGACAGGGAACGTCACCCCTATAAGAGACGTTGAAGAAAATCAGAAAGTGCTTAGCCTTGACGAAAACGGCGCGGTCACTGAACAATCAATTAACTACACTCACACAGAACAAGCAGACACAGTGACTGTGAGCACGCAAGACGGAGCAAGCCTCACCGTCACAAGGGACCATCCCTTCCTCATGCTTGACGATGGCGTGCCAACCTGGCAAGAGGCTTCAGACCTCGATGAGGGCCACGCCATCGCCGCGCCGAACAACTTCACCGTCGAAGACCCTGAAGCGTTCCTCCCCCAGTACGATTTGTCCGAGGAACAACGCGATCACGCGGCACGGGTCATCGGTAGCTTTGCCGCCGACTCAGACGGAGACGAACACCGAAGAGAGCTCAGCATGCTCCTCCCAGACCTGGAACCCAGCCATAACACTTCCTCACTGCCAGCATCCCTCGCATTTCTCACCTCGCAGAAAGACATCTTTGCCTTCTTCAGCACAAAACGTGATAAACGGACGCGGTCCTTCCTCACCGGGTTTTTCGGCTACGCCGACGTCAACGCAGAGGGCGCCTACGACGTTACCTGCGACTCTTATGAAGGAGCCATACAGCTCTCGTACTTGCTCCAACGCCTCGGGGTGCGAGCAGAACAAAACAGTTCCACCCTCAGCGTCAGCGGACGAAACGCTTCACAGCTGAACACCTTGCTCGACGTCGAACTACCGCGTGTCACAGCAGAAGACACACGGACAATAAGCCTCGCCTATGAGCATATCCAGACGGTGATGAACACGCTTGGCATCCATTCCTATGAATTCACAAACGAGGTCCGCGACGCTCTCAACGCAGAAGAACCCGTCACGGAGACGATGGCCAAATACATTTATCAAGAGCTCTACGAAACAGCGAGGTCTCGCGTCCACGAAGCCGTGCGATTCCTTGACCAATGTGAATCCCTCAAAGACGATGAGTCCTCCTACGCAGCCACTTCGATCAACCAGGCTTCAAACCAGTCCTTACGACAAGCGGTGATGAACGGCCACATAACCGCGTTCAACGACTTACGACACCAATACACGAAGACATCGTTGACAGACGCCCTGCAAGACCTCCAGCTTCGATGGGATGGAGACGACCCATCGTACACGGACCGATTACGAGACCAGAGTGTCTCATATGCGGCTCGGACTATCATCGAAGACTTCAACGTCGGCGTTGAGAGCGTTGTCAAAGCGGTTGAGCACACCCCCGTACAGATAACCAAGACCGGTGAGCACATGGCAGAAGCACGGCTGATGCGGCACCGATACGCCGTCGCTAACACTGTGAAACGTATCGTCGCCAAACGTATATACAACGAGGACCTCCTTGAAAGCCTCGAACTCATCCACTATTTATCCGACGCTCAGATCACCTGGGACACCGTTGAAAGCGTCAGCCCCGGTGAGTCACGAAAAGTATATGATCTTAACGTGGCGAAAACTCATAACTTCATCGGCGGTAACACGCCGATTATCAACCATAACACAACGATGAGCCTCGTCATCGCTAAAGAACTATACGGGGAGTCCTGGCAGCAGAACTTCCTTGAACTAAACGCGTCAGATGAACGAGGCATCGACATCGTCAGAGAAAAAGTCAAGGACTTCGCCCGAACGCAAAGCCTCGGCGACGTACCCTTCAAAATCATTTACTTAGACGAGGCTGACGCACTCACAAGTGACGCCCAGCAGGCACTCCGACGTACCATGGAGAGCTATACGCGTAGCTGCAGATTCATCTTGAGCTGCAACTACAGCAGTAAGATAATTGACCCAATACAAAGCAGGACGACGGTATTCCGCTTCCGCGGACTCGGCGAAGACGACGTCAATCAACTCATCGACCACATCGCCACCGCAGAAAACCTCACCGTGACAGACGCCGGCCGGGAAGCACTCCTCTACGCTAGTGACGGTGATCTGCGCCGACTAGAAAACATGTTGCAGACGAGTGCGAGCATCGCGGACACCATCGACGATGACACCGTGTACAGCGTAGCATCCTACACAGATCCAGAGAACGTCAAAGAAATCCTGGATAAAGCGACGAGTGGCTCATTCGACGCTGCAAAGAAACAACTGTTGAAGACAATGCTCGGCCAAGGATTGAGCGGGCCTGACATCATAAAACAGTTCCAACGAGAAATATGGGATTTAGACATCCCCGACCGTGAGAAACTCGACATGATCCAAACGTGCGGAGAAGTCGAGTTCCGCCTCATCGAAGGCAGCGATGAACATATACAGCTTGACGCGCTATTAGCTACGTTCGCTGATCAAACAAGTTAATTGTGATTACCTCTACTGTATTGTATTTCTGACAGTCACCGTCTTCGACGTTGTTGTTTCATAAAGGTATTCCAGTTCGACGCTGAACGGCTCCTCACGGTTATTCCTGTTCTCAGCCGGTATCGTCATCGCACATCGGAACGTGTCACCTTGTCGAAGGTCCTCTTGCGTCAAGCGCAATTCAAAGCTTCGATCGTTGATACGCTGTGCGCTACGGCAGTTGACCTCGGTCACACCATCAAGGTCTGAGAATGACACTATAACATCTCCTTCAACCCGTTGACCTTGAGTGGGCGTGCATGTAGTGCCACTTTGGTACACGTCTCCTGACCCCTGGTTTTTCACGGTGAAGGTGAGTCCGGTGGTATCACTCGACTCCACATCTTGCTCGACCCCTGTGATCTGAACTGGCGCCCCACTGCTGCTACTATCGCGCGCTGCCGTCACTTCACACGGGGATGATGAGTCTGCAAGATATAAGTCATCTTTGATGCACAGCTCTGTGGCTGTCGTAGATGCATACTCATAACACATGCTAGCAATCATTGCCTGTTCTCGACCCGTTTGCGTATCGTCAACGTAATTAAAAGTAGGGAACTCTGTAAATATAGGCGCTGCATCGATGGGTTCACCATCAGGTGTTTGTCTGTTCGCTTGAATGTTCTCAGCTGGTCGTTTCGTCAGGTTATCCTGAGATATGTTGAACGCATCGAAAGAAAATCCTTCTAAGGTTATCGTGGCGTTGTCGGCAGATACAGGTTCTTCCCCGAGATTCTGAGCCTTCACAATTACCGGGAACGGTTGTTGTCCGCCATCAGCGATAGCTGAGGGAGGAGCATTCTCCCCGAATGATAGTTGGACGCCTTGGGTGCCGCCCAAAAATCCTGTTGCGTCACCGCTTCCATTGTCTCCATTACTACATGCTGTGAGGAGAATACCGATTAAGAAGATGCCAAGTATCGTGGCTGATTTTCGCATCATAGAATTAACCTATTCGTCGTACATTTATAGACCTTCTGATTTCGTCGGTGTAGGCATACCACAGCTCCATTTTCAAGGGTCGCTCGTATGCGCTCGTCGTAGAGTACTCCCCGCGGTATTCGTAGCGACAGCTGAATTCGGCTCGGCCATTATCAAGGCGGATCGTGCTCCGACCACAGTCTAAGGGTCGATCACCGATGTAGGCCTGGCCGACGTACACCGTGTCGTACATCGAGGGTCGTTTTTTCCCTGGCCAGTACGGACTGCACGCTTGGAGCATGCCAATGTCGATGACGCGGCCGGAGCCGACATTGCTGACGTCGAAGTTGAGGATGACGCTGCTCCCCGTATTGTCTTGTTCTACGCTCGTAACGGCGACCGGGCCGCCCTGGCTTCCCATGCCGATGGTGCGGTCGCCCTGGCAGACTTTGCCGCTCTGCGGTGCTTGTGGTCGTGGGTCGATGCACACCGCTGGGCTGACAAACGTGGTGTAGGCATAGCAGTTTTTCACACGATAGTTGAAGTTGTATTGGTCAGTTCCCGCCGGCCATTCTTTCATCTCAGCGCGGAACGTCTTGTACGCCTCGCCGCCGTTCGGTGTCTCGGGGTTCTCACCTGGTAAGATATATGTAGCTCCGTTGTAATTCTCTAAGCTGAACTCGCTGGCGATGGCGACAAGGACTTTCCCGTGACCCCAGACATCGATTAATGCCCCTGTGACGCCGAAGCCGACGTCTATCTCCCCATCTTGCACGTTGACTGTGAGGTCAGTGTCTGGTAGTTCTACGCCCAAGGCGTCTTCTAAGAAGGCGGAGGGGTTGCCGCCTGCTTGTATGGCCCCACTACTATCTCCTCGGATAAATGCGTTACCACAATCACCGCTTAACCCGAAGTTAAACGTCGGTGACTCACCGGAGGGGTTGAAAAAGCTGAACCCGTCGGCGGTGAGCTGACACCCTCCTGTCCGTGCGATGCTAAACGGGATTTTTTCACCGCCGTCACCGATGCGGTACAAATCGAAGGTAGCTGGGTCAAACCCGGTGAAGAACGTGGCGCCGTACGTGTGACTCGCCCCTTCATTCCTGATGCGTACGGGGAACTCTCGTGCATTACTTTCCTTCACTTCTCCTTCCGTGTAGTAGAACTCTGTTGGTAGGTCTTGCGGCTCCATGACGACGCCCTGGCTGCCCTGGTAGTATTGGCAGGCTTCCCCGGCAGCGCAGTTATTACCACCCGTGCACGCGGAGAGTAGGACCGCAGATGCTATGATGAAGACGATCAGTCCTTTCTTCATTCATTAAACCCTGGTCGTTGCCGTATATTAATGTCTTTGGTGATGGACTCAACGTATGTGTATGTGAGCTCCCCGGTGAAAATGGATTCGTAGTTCGTGTTCACACTGAGGCCTTCCGAAGACCGACACTTCGTCGTGCCTCGTCCGTCATCGAGTCTGACGAGTTCCGGTGTGCAATCAAGCTCGGTGTTACCAAGTTCGGCGTTGACACGCACCGTGTTCTCCTCCCCGTCCACGTCAGGATCACACACGTTATCACCGGTTATCGGCCGCCCGCCCCCTTTGTTGCGGATAGTGAGTTTTAACACTGGTTCTTGGACGAGTTGATCAACTTCTTCCTCAACAGTCCGTGTTCCAGTGATCCTCCCATCATCAAAGACGAGCTCTTCCCTGTTAATCACTTCTTCGACTTGGCCGACGGGGACTAAGAGGTTTTCAATCTTCGTTATGGCAACAGGGGCGCCGTTCCCACTGTATCGCTTTGTGCCAGCTCGACAAAGCGGGTCTGACGTGCGTGAATCCCGTATGGAATTCTCGATGCACAACGTGTCACTCTCCAACGTCTTGTACGGGTAGCAGATGCGTGCCTGGAGGAGCTCCGTGGTCTCCTGGAACTCGCCGACTTGCTCTCGCGGGGACACATTGAACGTGCCGAATGACACACTGGTTTCCTCGCCGTTAGGACGAACATCGCTCTTGCCGTCCAACGTTACTTCTTGGCGCATGTCCTCAGTTCGGCCGCCTTCTTGTTGGAGGTAGAACAAGTTCTGCGTGTTGAGCTGTGCTATGATAGGACCCGTGGAGTCGTTGACAGAGGTTGCTCCTTGGTTGTGGAGGTCGAGTGTGACGAAGAAGCTCTGGTCGTCATACACTGTCTGTGGTGGAGCTTCGTTTCCGAACTCAGCTTTGACTCCTTCTGTTCCTCTGAACTCTCTGACCGGGTCTGAATCAGGTCCTACTTGGCACCCTGCCACCAACATGGCTAGCGCGACGCCGATGATGGCTTTATGCCACTGATTCATTGTTCGACCCCCTCGTGTCATCGACCTCGTTTGGAGCCAGCACTCGCTCTTCCACCACGAGATCTTGTTCGACTTCCATCTCATACGTGTAGTCAGCGATGACAGAGAACGTGACTGGTTGGATCGTGTCCTCTGACCAAATTAACTCGTCGTAGAACTTACTATCAAAGACGAGATTACATGAAGCGTAAGGTTCCTCATTCCGATTTATGTACAAGTATTCGTCAAACACTATTTTTTTATACCCTGGACGTGGCACCCCGAGATGATTTGCTCCGCCCTCAGCGTATTGACACGTCGGCGTTTCGTTAACAGCAAAGTACTCTGGAATATCCATTTCTACCCGTGTGATGTTTCTTATCTCTCCTTGTGTAGCTTCCAAGCTGAAACCATATGGGAACATTTTGTTAGCATCCTCACTGACCACCACTGGTAAGTTGACCAGGTCATTACTCGTTTTTAGTTTGACCGGTCCTTCAGTGGTGATAGCGTCAGCAGTGTCAGCGTCCAGGTCTTGGACGTTTGACCTGTATTGCTGTGCTTGCGCTGGGTCCCTGGCGAAGTCATCGCTTGCGAAGTAATACTCTGTCGCTGCTTGTGTTCGGAACGGTAACACAGACCGCATCTTCACCGTGTATCGAGCAGTCGATCGATCATCCGTACTGAGGTCGTCGAACGAACACGTTTTGAACACGCTGTTCGTCGCACTCCCACCAAGCACTTGCGAGTCAAGCTCGTATTGCCTCACCACATCGCCCTCGCTGTTCACAAGTTCGCATATGAACCTCGCAGGGCTTTCAAGTTCATACTGACTGGAGTACTGAATTGCTGCTTGGAGGTTGTACTGGTCCCCTTCAAAGCGTCGCACCACAGACCTGGCGTTCTGCTTTTCCATGTTGACCTCCACGCCCAAGATGTTATCCTCGACTTGGGTCTCATACCCCGTTCCGAGCGGGTCTTGTACGAACCGTGCTGTGTCGTTAACCCGTTCTGTGATGAAATCACTCACCGATGTGACTGACTTGTTAAAACCATCGTAGAAGAATGAATACACTCGTTCAAAGCCCCGTGAGGGGTTGAGCCTCGGCGTGTCTCCGAGTTGATTGTCAAGGTCGCTGGCGGTCTCAGTCACCACGGACGCTAAGCCCACGTTGATAATTGCGAAGAGGATGAGAGCAATGTAGAAGCGTTTAACAAGCGTGACCGGGCTGATAAACCCGCCGAGCCATCCTTGAACGCTACTATAGGATTTGTGACGCGCCACGCCTCGAACCGCAAGGTAGTACAGCGGATACCAGGCTAGGAGTAGGCGAGCAGCTTGTACCTCTTGCAACACCGTGTCGGGTACGAACTGGCTGAACGCAGAGGTTATCAGCGGGAAGAAGAACGCGGAGAGAGCGGTGAGCGCGGTGTAATGACGGAGGGCTTGTCGCTTGCCTAGACCTCGTTCACCCCCTTCGAGGACGAAGTATGACGTGAGGCCGAGAACAGCGTAGAGCACCAATTTTAACGGTAGTTGCGATAAATCGATACCCATGTACGCGTAGTCTATGAGGTGTAAGCCCATAGCAAGGAGCATCATAACATCGATACGCGTCGGTTGGATGTCATGATCGAGGCTCAGGGACGACCCACTAGGGTTTGACCCTGCCTTGCTGTGATCGTAGTGGTCCGCGGCTTTGTGTTTCAACGGGGCTTGCTGGCCGAGTTCGTCACGGACCTCCTCTTCAACAGCAGCTGTTTCCTGCGCTACTTCTTGGTGGATGTCGCCTTTAACGTCGTCTTCAACACTCTCTTTCACGTCGTCTTTGATACCCTGTTTGACTTCGTCTGATACGCCTTGGTCCTCGAGTCGTTGCATTCGTTGTTTGAGCATGTCAATTTCTTGCTTGATCTCTTGGTCAGATCCCTGCGACGTTGCTTGTTTCTCCTCCAATTCATCGATTCGTCGTTTCAGATACGTGTACAACGACTTTTCAGATGTCTCTCCGATCTTAGCAGCCATGCAACCCCACCTTTTGTCCGTGCCGCATTGTTTCCATCAGCTTGTTTCGATGAGTTCGACGTGTAGTCTCGGCATGGTGAAATCACTTCTGGGTTCGATGCGGAACGAATTTGTGCCTTGGATGACCTTTTCGGACAAAGACTCTGTGAGTCTCGCTTCTCTGGTGGTCACGCTTTCTCGACGGCCGTTCACGAAGTAGTTGAACTGTTTTTCTTCATCATCGGCGAAGACAAATGTGGCGTTGACCTCGTAGTCGTCGCGGAGCGACGTCCGGTTCTCAGCTGGGAAGTATTCGTCGTCGAGTTCGAAGT
>ERZ1034569.64-NODE-64-length-34464-cov-11.092447_pt1 | contig 34464 bp, 33 predicted proteins | sample MGYA00520706_ERZ1034569 | MGnify/ENA primary metagenome ERZ1034569 (study PRJEB33760, sample SAMEA4777722) | hypersaline lake metagenome | biome: hypersaline environment; feature: brines | place: Spain | collected 2014-08 | depth 0 m ...
AGGAATGAAGCGTCTTTCAATCCCGGGATCATCATTCATATCACTGACGATTTACTCAGCGGACCCGCTGAATATGAGCTGCCACTCTCTCAAGTCAGTGGGGTTCGTGTGGGTATCATCGTTCGATAGCTTTCGTTGAGATCCATATCGTGGCAGTCTCTGGTTGTGTGATTCCGAAGTCATCGAATCATATTGCAAAAATGAGCGCTTCGGTCAGTTTGATAACCAACAACACGGAACCAATCTTTCACCGTGATATCACTCAGGAATAGTTAGGCTACACTAACTCTCAGGGAGAACGCTGTGAAGTCACCGGTATGGTCTTATGCTGTAGACAAAATGTTGAGATAGAGAGGCAGATGACCAGCGATGATGAACATGACGCGTGTGACAAAAGCGTGGATGAGAGTTTCTTTCAGCTATTTCCGGTGCAATGGACACAGGCGGTTTTTTTCGTATCTCTTGGTGTTTTCTTAATCGCTGGCTTGCTCTGGATCGTGGGCGCTGAGACGGTTATTACCATCCTAACAGGCATTTCGTTTCGGCGGCTCGTATCGTTGTTAATTGTTGGATTCACCCCACTGATCCTCTGGGGATTTGGTTTCCACGTAATATTAACTCGCCTCGGAGTGGCTGGCCGACTTCGAAAGTCAGTGCTTCTTGTTGCTGCAGCGAACTTTCTAAATACCATCACTCCTTTTGGACAGCTCGGTGGCGACCCGCCGGCAGGATTCGTGATAAAACGAGCACTCGGAATTGATTTTGAAACAGGACTCGCCGCGATTGGAATTGCGAACGCCGCGAATCGAATCGCTGCCGTTGGACTCGGCTTCTGCGCTGCTGGTGTGTTGGGACTGCAGTTGGCGCCAACTCAACTGCTTGTCATGACAAATGTAATACTTCTTTGCAGTGTATGTATACTATTTTTAATTATACTTGCATGGCGGTATCGAGACCGGCTCAGTTACATCGCAAGCCGAGCACTCAGCCGCGCTCTCTCCCCACTTGAGCGGGTGCCGCGATTAACACCTCCATCAGCATCACAACTTGAACTTCGCGCGAAGAGGTTTATCGAGGCAATTGAGATACTTGTCTCGTCGCCACTGCATTTCGTCGCCGCGCTTATGTTTGGGGCAGCCGGGCAACTTGCAGTCGCAGCGACACTTTGGATTGCACTCGCTGCTGTCGGGAGCACTCCAAGCGTCGCTGCTATTGTGCTTGCGATACCAGTTGCAAAGCTGAGTGGACTTGCACCAACACCGGGCGGTATAGGGAGCGCGGAGGTGTTATTGGCAGCAATCCTGGTTGCGCTCTCAAGCGTCAGCAGCGCAGTTGCTGGAGCGGCGACGGTTTTATACCGGGGTGCCGCCTTCGGCGTGCCGTCAATCGGCGGTGCACTTGTGACAGTTTGGTACGGCATGCGAGGTCAGAGATACAGCACTGTTGCATCTCCGATGCAGACAGACGCAAAGACGGCTTCCATTCCGTTGCCAGTGATGATGCTCACTACAGGGGTACTCGTTAGTATCGTCGCGAGCGGTATCCATTACTCTCAATTCCTCGTTGAACCGACCAGTCAGTTTATTCACTTCATCCGTGATACAGCCCTACTGATCGTGACCGCGACAGTCGTGTGGGCAGTGATTGAGTGGGGTCATCAACGACTGATACATGGCTAATTTCCTCCTGTGACCGCTTACGTGAGCATCGGGGGTTCCTCCGAAGGAGTCTCAACCGTACTGATTCCCTGGATGTAGCGTTCCCCTACCAGTGGTTAATAATCCGACCAGCGTGAACAAACGAACTCGCACTCACAGGAGTTAGGGGCAATGTACGCGTTTTATTTTGAAGTGAAATCAAATTCACATCACAAATAACTGTTACTGTGAGGTACCCGAGGATGAGTATCTTGAGACAGCGAGTGTGATGACTCCAATTAATCTCATCTCACTCAAGTCGTACGAGCCAGGCTGTGCCGTGTCATCGGTCTGACTGCCTCAAGAGTATATCGACCCCCAGGCAGTCGACAGTGATCGCCTGAATCTGGTGGTACGTATCTGTCGACTCTTTCGGTGACTTTCGAGCGAAAGCCGGATTCAGGTAGACCGCTGAGCCACTATCGAGATATATCCAATTCGGTCGTCTTCGACGGCGGCTTTCGCCTCGTGAATTCCGTCAAGTAAACGCTGTCCCCGCTCACCGAGTAATCCCAATATCTGCTCGTAATTGACCTTATTCTCCAATTTTTGTTGCATTGCCATGATATCATCACGGTGGTTTCGAGTATCTGTGACATGATACCCAGCTGCTTCGATTGTCTCGATTGTCTTAGACCGACTCTGGCTGGCTTCTAAACAGAGTCCGTCGGCAATTGAAGCTGGCAAGTCAGGTAGCGGTCCATCAACAACAACATCTGAGAGTGCAAGATATCCGTTCGGTTGGACGATTCGAGCCGTCTCTCTGAGTGCGTCCTTACGTTGTCCAGTAAGACACATGACACACTCCGCGAGGACAACTTCGACGCTATTGCTGGAGAGCGGGAGATGTCGCATATCGCCTTGAACAACATCCTCGCCATTCGGCGTGTGATCAACCCCAACTACCTTCGCTCCACGGTCGCGTGCTGCCGAGAGCGATTCACCAGCTCCACATCCGATATCGGCGACCTGTGTCCCTGGCGTCACCTTCGCACGATCTAATAGGTTTTCAGTTGCCCTACGACCACCTGGATGTAACGGACCATCGAGTACAGTCCGGAGTGTCTTCCATGGGTTTGCGAGTGCAGATTCGAGCATACCCTGCATATTATTCACTGAGTGATGCTGATTCGTCAGTGGTTGTTACTGTTTCGCTGGTGTTTGCCTCAGCCTGTTCGGACTGCGGCAGTGTCTGCTCGTCGGAGTCGGCGGCAGTATCACTGGTAGGAAACGGCTCATTGATTCCCGGCCGACCACCCCATTCATTTCGATTCCGGAGCGCGTACCGACCATCATCAGTCGTCATATTGTAGCCACAAAACGGAACTAACTCACCGTTCTCAGTCGGGACAGAGATACAGCAGTTGTCTAATCGACCAGCGTCGGCGGCATCGGCATCCATAAATCCTGTCAATGATATTGGAAGTACGCGGTCAAGCATCTTATCGGCACCTGCTGGGAGCGAAACGTTGCTCCCTCCACAACAATCAGCCGTCCGACAGGCAGCCTCACCACCAGCCGGTGTTTTCGCAATCAGTTCCATCCAGTCACTTTCATCAACCAGGCCAGATACGTTGGTGAACAGATCTGCAGAGAGGAACTTTGTGACCGGAACTGGACCACGGTCACTCGGGAGTAACCCAGTCGCTGACTGACAGTATGCTGAACAGCAGGGAACAGGCATAAGATCTCGAGCATCAAGAGACTCAAATCCTTCAGCGAGCCGCTCGGCAGCTGTATCGAGCGAAAACCGACCAGTATTTGTCTCATACCGGCCGAAATGAGCCACAGGCTGGAAGTTTACAGACTCAACAACATCACGATTTTCTAATGCATACTGAACAATGTCACCCATCTCGTGATCATTCGTACCAGGGACAATTGTCGGCACGAGAACGACTGAGAGTCCAGCTTTCCGACAGGTCTCGACTGCTTTGCGCTTGAGATGAGCCAAGTCAACTTCTCGAATTGCCTCATACGTTTCGGGCTGGAGGCCATCAAATTGGAGGTAAATAGCAGTGACGCCAGCATCAGCCAACCGACTGGCGTATCCCTCCCGCTCAACGAGTTTAATTCCGTTCGTGTTGACCTGAATGTGCTCGAATCCCATTTCTCTCGCCCGCTCAACAATCTCTGGAAGGTCATCGCGAACGGTTGGCTCACCGCCAGAGAGTTGAATCGGGCGTGGGCCACCACTGTCCAAGATTGTCTCGAATAACGTCTCAACTGTTCCAAATGATCGGTGAGTGCCACCAGGTCCTGAGCTTGCAAAGCAGAACGAGCACGATAGATTACAGTCGGAGGTCACCTCAACGACTGCCAGACAGGCGTGATCATTGTTGACGGTAAATTCCCCATGTGGATCAAACTCGGCGTCAGGTTGAAACTGCTTTGCCCATTCCCAGTGATCGAGTGAGTCCCAGACTCTCCGTGTCGTCTCACCGTGGTCTGGGCACTCCCGGTGAAGATACACCGAGGTATCGTCGGTGACGTACTCACCCGGTATACGCTTGAGACAATCGGGACAGAGGCTCGTAGTCGATTCTAACGTCCGCTTAGCCTGGCTCATACCAGTTCGCATGGAGGGAGGACTATATCAGTTACTCCTGTGCAACACACGCACGCAACCGCGATAAGTCAAAACTGAAGTCTCGCTGTGTATATATATGGCATACTCAGAGTCGACCACTCTTGCTCTCTCATACTCCGGTGATGAATTAACTGAATCAGCTGATGCGCCACACGGGGAAGCGATGCAACAGTCAGCGACTCGTGAGGAAGAATCAGAAAAGTCACAAGTTGATGAATCGTCACCTCCAGTCGCCTCACTGTTACCATGGCAATCATCCGAATCTGAGTCTGATATCGAAGTGAAACTCTATATTGTGACTGGATATCATGGGAAACTGAAAGTGCCTGAGAGCTTTTGTCGAGAGTGTCACTTGTTCGTCCGAGCAGCTGACGCTGCAGCCGCACAGGTTGACGCCGACGTGCGTGTCTCGGTTGCCTCATGGTGGACGCATTTTCCCTTCGCACTCCGATATGGTGGTTACCACCCACCTGTTATCGTGGTTGATGGAGCTCGTCTTTCGCAGGGTCATCAAGTTCCAACTACGAGAGAAATTGTTGAGGCAATTCAGGAATCGGTGGGATAAAATCCAGTGAGCGACTTGTATTGGTATGTCAACACAACTAACTGATTTCTCATTACCTAATGTAGCCACCGGCCCGGATCCATTTTCGATATCTACGCTGCCTGATGGGATTGATTTTGTTGTGTTATTTTTTCAACGAGATCACTACTGCACGAACTGTCGTAAACAAGTACAGGCAATCGCCGAGCAAATAGATGATTTCCACGATCAAGACGCAGAACCTGTCTCGATCGTGCCCGAACCAATTGAGCGCGTCGAAGAGTGGCAATCGAAATATGATCTCCCATATCCATTGTTAGCCGATCCAGCGGCTGAGACAGGAGATGCTTACGATCAACCCGTTCGGTTCGGGATCTTAGGTCGGTTCAGCGACTTTTTCGGCCGGATGCCAGCGGTTGTAATCTTGGACCGGCGTTCATCACCGGTAGAAATTGGCTACTCATACAAGGGAAGTTCAACATTTGATCGTCCTGATATTGAGACTCTCCTGACAGAGTTAGAATCACTTCATACCTCAACTCCGATTGACACTGCGTAAATGGTGCTTACGACGAATATTCCGCTACAATGGTGATCAACTAGCTTGAATTGAGTCGGTTATATACCCACGTTCGTCGGTAATAAGTGAGGAGCATTACGATACCGACGACGGAGAGAATAATACTTGCTGTGGCATAAGATCCATCATCGATGGAAGTGCCAACGTACGAAGCAAGGATGAATGATGGGCTTCGGCCGACAATTAATATAACGAGAAACACTCGATATCGGATGTTCCAAAGGCCAGCAATAACACAGAGGAGGTCATCGGGAAATGTTGGTAATAAAAAGAACACAAATAGAGTCACGATGCCATTCTCGTCCCCGAAATCAATAAACTGCTCAACATGAGCTTCACTTGTCATGTATTTAGCAAGGCCGCACCCATATCGATCAGCAGCGACAAAAACGAGCGAACTTCCAATGGTTATTCCAATTAACGAATACACTGCCCCATTAAATCCACCAAACAAGACTCCTCCGACGCTTGCAAGTGCCTGCCCTGGGATGGGTGCAAAGACGACCTGAAGTATCTGAATCAGAACAAAGACGACTGGTGCATAAGATCCCGATGTTGTGAGCAGATGACGAATCTCGGCTATCGTTGATACATGTGAAGAGGCTATCACCGCATACCCGATAAGAATGACAGAACCTGACAGCAGGACGATCAAGAATACGACGGTTAAACGGCGCGAAACATGTTGTTTCGATTCCTGTAGAAGCCGGCGTAGCTGATCACGCATTAGTTTGTATAGAAGTGATTAAAAATACCGCAGAGATATTTGGAACGCACATATAATGTATTTGCAAGGACGGGAAATTTGCAATTAGTTCTCGCATGATTCACACACGCACACGGTACTCATAGGCTAAATTCGAGTGCTAAACACAGAGTCGCAACAAAAGCTGTGATGCCAGTCAAAAGAACATGTGCCCCTATTGTCTTCGGGGCGCGGTACTCCGAAATCATGAATGGACACGACAGCAGAATTGTCACTGCTGCAAACCATGTGTTCCAGAATCCGACGTACGACATAAGGACGTAATTTAATACGACTACCATATTCGTGTGAACGATGGTCGTCCCATGATAGTAGCTTACATTATCGGTTAATTCGAATCCCTCGGTGTTGTGCCGAACAAGGCGTAACCCGCCGAAAGCGAGAATCGAAAACCCAACTATCGTACTAAAAACCCAGTTTGAGCTGAGCTCCAGATGAAAGAGTAGTGCTCCAGGAAGTAAGTATACAAAAACATCAATAAACGAATCTATCTGTCGGCCGAATTTTGAGGAGGACTCCTGCCTACGTGCCCAGTAGCCGTCTAACTTATCACATATGAAGCCACCGAACATAACTACAATCGCCCAATTTGATTCGCCTGACAGGAATAATAACGTTGACATCCACGCGACGAGCAGCGCAAGCAGACTCAGCATGTCCGCACCACCGAGTGTCCGGATGATGTTTGTTCGTTCAGTTGACGATTCCCACCCGTTACGTGTTGTAGCGAAGTCCGGCCAATTCAGCTGGGTCTGTGTGTCGTCTGACATGCGAATTCAGATACGAGTATGTACATACAATCTATAAATATGACGCAAAAAATATTTATTGCGTATGAGAATATATCTATATATTGGATTATATTTATACCCCCAACAAAGCAGATTGACAGTTCATAAATGGAGATGTCCATACACATGAGGACTCACAAACCAAATCGGAGCAAGGACCACGTACTCTGACAAAATCAAACCAGTCTTGGTAAATTAACATTCTTCTCCGCATGAACGCAAAGAAATCCTGAACAGTGGGAATTTCAGGCTCGACAATCCACCAGACACCCTGCCAGTGTGAATCTGAGCGGGTGCTCGTGGTCGGCGAGTGGGGCTGCCGGCGGTGCCAAGCTGTCTGTACACCTACACTCAATTATATATGGCGTCCACGTGCTGTTTTTGCCACAAGGACGCCAGTAGGCGCCGACAAACTCAGGGTAACTTTTGAAGGGTTTCAAGCAGTCGACGCAGCATCGGTTCAGTATCGCAACCAACTGCTCACCAAGCTGATTTCGATCACTGTCTCATTGCTTGGGGCAGACAGGCCGCCACCGTCAGACCGGCAATGGTGGGAACCGCTGTGTTCCCGACTGAGTTCTCTCCTGCGGTGTAATTGGCTATCAATGAAACGTATGGATTTTGAAATTCGGGGGTTGACGTGGATTTTTTACAACTAACAGCGCGTATCCACGGCGTAAACACCGTGATATCGGGCCTGCTCAACGAACAAACGTATGTTCCGCGAAGTACCTCAGGGGCAAGTGGTTCGAAACGCAATGTGTCTCGTTATCACGGAAATTGAAGACTTCCGAACGACCCTGTGGCTTCTTCTCACAGATTATTCCAGCCTGATTAAGCCGTTCTGCACGGCGACACTCCAAAAGACAGCCATACTCTGAACCGCCCAAGCGTTTAGCCACTCTCGGCGTCAGCTCGGTTTGGGTTAAATGGTTGACTGGGTTGTGGTCGGTGGCTTCACACACTCCAAACTCGTCGCAGCTCTCAGTTCTCACGAATGGAATTCTATTGAGAGGCGGCATAATCCAATCTGTTTAGCACCTTGGTTTGCGATTGAAACACTGCTTTTCTATCTGGGCGGTCTTGCCACTCACGCTCCACGCATCTGAAGCGATATTTAATCCGATTTGATCGACTCGTGTGCCCACAGTTCAGCCACCTGATTCGTGAACTCAGGATTCACCTTCACCATGGGAATACTCTCGAAGTTCGCCTTGTAGGTGACATAGTTTTGAGTCAAGAATGGGACGGCCTGCAATTCATCTGTGAACCATACTTGATACTGTCTCGCATGTCCTTGAGATCTTCAGGCACGATGCAAGGGTTCTCGAGTTGGCTCACCCAATCCACTACTTGTCGTGATAGCTTGTGAATCGCACCGGTCACAAAACGTTGTTATCTCCTGTTGTAATAATTTGCAAGTGTTTCTACTCGTTTAGGGGCGTTTCCGACTGATGAAGTGCTCGTGTCGCTTCGGCTTTAGCTCATCATACTCGATAACAACCGAGTCGGTCACACCTCTTGTTCGGTGAAAGCTGCGAGGGCAACGTTTGACTCGTTTATCTCGACTCCGATAACCGTTCGACTCTCGGTTGGAGACTGAACTGTTGCTGTTTTGTGCGTAATATGAACGTGTCATTGCCAACGACCATTCTTCTTGACCACTTCGTCGTACCAACACGCTAATTATTATCTTCCAAAGCGTTCTTGATGAGGTTCACTTCGTCTGGTGATTCTTCTCGAATTGTGTCATAGTTTTTGCTCGTGTGAAAGTCGTATTCGAGCGTTTTATCATAGACGGTTCATGAGTTGGCTGCCGCATCGTTCAGAACTCCTATGTCGCTACTTCCCGACATCCAACTCAAAAATTCAGTGAGAGGGTTCTCAGCGGCACGGAGTTCCCGCTCTCAGCAAAACCGCGCCAGCGGCCGAATAGACCAAGCTCATTTATCACAGCTTGCGGTATGTGTATATTCCATAGATAAACAGTAGTGTGACGATGATGAGCCACGCATTTCGAAGTGAGATCAGTATATTTCGAAACTGTGAGGGTAGTCGTGTCCCTCCTAAAATATCGAGCATTAGAAACGTAATCAGGCTACCAGAAATACCGATGATGACGACCAAAATCAGCTCCTCATCAGGCGTATCTGGTGTTCCTCTCATCACTCTTTGATATATTGATCAAGTGGTGATTTAACTCTTGCAGGCTCAGTCCCTTCCTCAAGAGACGAACCGAAACAGTGGTTTCGGTGAGTGAGTAGAGAGGGAATACAGCCGTACGCTATTGCCGACAAAGCAAAATGGAAGTCTCAATCAGTTCTGACGTCGATTCAGTTGTTGAAGAAGCGTTCCAGTATTGAGCGGTACTTGAGGATGCAACCACTGCTGAGACTGCGTGGAGCCACGTTCAGATCTGTCGTGAAGTGTACAACCATGCACTCACCTAGGAAGTCCCATCCTGCGCCTGACCATGACATGCCATCGTACACCTCAATACAAAGCACGCTTCCGCAGTGGAAGCGAGAATGGTCGGAGTGGAAGCAAGTGTAAGTGTCAGTGTATTCGAAATGCTTGCAGATGGCTGCTCGACGCACAGTGTGAGCGTTGTTGAATCACGACAGGAATGAGGCTCCACCATTGGTCGTCTCAAGTACGAGTGGAAAGTCCCGCGAGAATACCGGAGTATTAAATATGATCAGTTTGGCTTTGAGGTGGATAGTCACACAGGTCAGGCCGGCAACGTGACTGTGAACTTCTCACAAATTGGCGATTTCCACTCAGACTCTCACCGACCACTCCCAAACGATGCAGACATCATCGAAGTGGTCTTCAAAAAGCAGAAGATGTGTAACTGGACTGTCGACATCGCCGTCAAGTGCCCAGACAAGCCTGCTGTTGAGGATATTGATGTCGAGGAGACAGTTGATTGACCTTGATCTCATCAAGTTCGTCCACGGTTCTGAAAACCGTACGTTCGCTCGGTTAGACGGAGACGACACCGCTCGTTCTCTCGCAAGCAACACGATTCAGCCAACTATGACAGGGCTCGGCAATCGCTTGCACGAGCAGACGAGCGATTGAATAATCCTCGTGAGGACCACTGTGAGAAACTTGCTCACTGGTATACACGCGAGTGCGACGCTGTATTCCTCGAAGACTGAGACGTAGCCTCGATGATGCAACAAGACAGGAACAGCTCCAACATCGCTTTGATGTCGTGGGACGAGACTATTTAATTGCGTGAGCGCCAGGCAAAAAAGAATGGGTGACACATTGTTCCTGTTGACCCTGGCGGAATGACAAAGCGGTATACAAACTGCGGAGTCAAGACCCAAAACCGTCGTGGGTGCGTGAACGCTCATGCCCAAGCTGTGGGTTATGACGAACCGACACCACAACGCTTCGTTCAAAACCCCTCAGCGTTGCCTGGAAAAACTACGAAGGAGAGATAGTAGGTGGGGTTGGGTTGGGTTTGAGCGGTCAGAGTGGGCTGGGACAGTCCCAACGAATGTCTGTGGAGGCTAGTGTCGCCTCGGACATAATCATCGGGTTGCACTGCATGCATACACTATCATCGAAGCAGACAATCTGAACCGAGAGGTCGGACGCTCTACCCCAACGGACCCGCGCCAGCGGCTGAGTATGGCGCGAGAGTCCACTTTATGTCATGAGCGTTATCTATTTCAGCATTTGTCTTGCTCCACTGAACCCGACTGTGATGACCATCTGCTAATGTCGAATCCAAACCGAATCTTGATATCTATTTCCGGATTGCTAATCGTTTGTCACCATCCGGTAAGTCGGCTCTTCTCTTTGATTCACTATCTATCGTGTGACGTTCAGATCCTGTTGGATGTTCTGTGTGAATGGGGTGTTTTTAATATCAATTTGTGTGTCATTATTTCGAAGCGTGTTCGTGGCAATTACGCCGTCTGCCCCTGAGCGGACAAGGATGCCTGTGTCACAGTCGTTGATTGCGTTTCCGGTGACAGTGAAACTATATGGGCGCTTTGTCTGGCGGAATCCATTCTCATCCTCCTCACTTATCGGAACTGTCCGAGCGATAAATCCAACACCACAGTTTTCAACGTGATTATTGGCCACTGTGATATCGAACGAAGTCTCATCAGCTGTGTTTCTGACATTCTCCAGTAGATGAGTTTCTTTATACTCGATCTCTAAGCCGGCCTCACCGCCGGGGTCTGCAGCGATCGGTTCAAGTTCTAAATCGCGGCAGATATTCCCAACAATCGCTCCCTGCTGTGATGGAGAGCAGGCGATAAGACTATGCCCCCCTCTGTAACAGACATTTCCGAGGATACTGAAGTTAGTGACGTTATACGGAGCAATATTATTAAAGGTAACATCAGTCACGCGATTACCTTGTATAAGAACATCACGCGACTGGCGGAGATCAAGTCCATCGCGGGCGCCTCGACTCGTAATCCCATACCAGTTGGGATCAATTACCTGATTATCGCGGACGACAACGTTTTGACATTCAACGAACGACACCGCCATCTGGAATCCATTAATTGTTTTATTGTTGGCAATCACTAACCCGTCACAATTCTCGGCCTGAATAGCATGATTGTCCAATCGAGTGCCACCAGCGTCAAACTCAATATTGGTGACAGCTGTATTATCGCCACGAACCTGAATCAGATCATGGCCTACATCAAGTTCACGCTCGGTGAAGCCAACTCTCGATCCAGTCGAGGATGCAACGAGCTTACTCCCAGTGCTACCGGTGAGAACTGTATTATCCTCCATCGAGGCTGGTCCACCGAACTGGAATTCATGTGTCTCTGCGATGACTGTCCCACCATTATCAGGGGTCTCATCGAAGGCATACTGAAACGCTTCTTCTGCGTTGTCATCAGCCCCACTTGAAAACTCAATTCCATCGCTGGAGTTATTCATCACATGATACTGACCATTCGACCGAAATACGTGATATGAGCCGCCTGGAACCGAGATATCACTTTCGGTCATCTGTCCCGTGCCGATGTCGGTGCCGGTCTCTGTATGTCCTTCAAAGAACGACGGTGATCCGAATCCTGCGGCCACGCCAATACCGCCCATGAATGAACGTCTACTTGCTTGATTATTCATCACTGGAGTGCTCCGTAATCTGGAGATGATTGATTATACTCTGGGACAAATGAACTCTGCAACTGTGAGTTATGTTTTTAGCTCCCGTCATCTGCAGACGACGCCTCCACGCGATTTATCATAAACAGTAGTACACACGGCATGTGGATGTTCAGAGTCGATGACTTGTTTCTGTGATCTTGTGATGCTTATTATCACACGTAGCAGTGCCTGGCCATCTAAATTAGTTGCTGCTATGAGGTGGCTATGTATTACAATAGCCAAACAGTGAGATCATACAACGACTATTCATATATGATGGTATATCTGTATATATACAGCGGCAGGCGATCTGTGCGTGCCAATAAAATGTACTTACCTGCGGTGTCTAAACCAGTACTGGATGTGTCACGTGTATCCTAAGTGTTTGAGGCGCTGTTCAACGTGAACATCTGTTTCGTCTCTGGGACCGTCCGGTTCCTCTGTCGTGACATTCCTTCTGGTCTCAGAGGGAATTACTAGCCATGGAATCTGGAGTAATTTCTCCGCTAATATGGGTGGGTGTTGGTACTGTTTTGAGACGTATGGCCACGCACGTTCCCCAAATAACTCGCCGTGGTCGGCAGTAACGACTGTTCGGCCATCCAGTAAGGACAGTAGTTCTCTGACAGATTCAAGTGCAATATTGAGATTTTCCCTATATGCACGCTCTAATTCGGATCGTTTTACTTCTCCTTGTGCCGCTAAGCTATAGGGGTCCGTTATCTCTACGTCATAGGACCCGTGCATTGCATCTTGACGGCAGTGTTCATTGCCGACATGAATCCCGATGTTCTCCTGACCCCAAGGCCCAATAAATGGTGCATGGGGTTGCATGAAGTGGATCATGAGTCGTTTTTGTGGGTGTGATGCGTTCGCCGTGGTGCTTACTTGCTTAACTGCCTCTGGGTGAACATTCTTTATTTCATCATTCCAGTGAGTTTTCCACAGGTGATACACCGAGTGGAACTGAGTGTCATCGAGTTGAAGTCGATGGTGGGGGTTTGCCGTGATAGAGACGAGATCGTGACATTTCTTTTCAGCGAAGTTCTTTTGGAAGAAAGCTGGTGAGTACGGTGCTTTCGAATATTTCATCTGAAGTTGACCTGGTCCGAGATATTCCTCTTCAAATATATCATATCGGCACGCATCCAAAATAATGAGATTATCCCAGTCTTCTTCATATACTGAAACGAAATTTGCACTTTTTGATCGCCAGTACAGGTTTGCATATGCATCTGAGAGTGCTTTTTTAGCCTTGTGTGCCATATTTGACACTGCTGCTGATTTCACCACTGGTAGTCACCATTGTATTGTAAATACATATAGACAACTAATATCATGCCGAACAAACCGTAAAATAACCAACTCACCGCTTTCAGATAAGTCATCTTAATTCTTCCAGTTTTTCTCCTCCACCACAGGTCAACTGCCTCGGGGTCAAGCGAAGTGGTTCGAGACGCAGAGCGTCTCGTTATCACGGAAATCGAGAATCTCCGAGCAAAGCCGAGGCTTGTCAGTGGACTCCCGCTCTAACCGCGTCACTCAGTCGGTCGAAAACGACCGTTCGCATTCACGGTCCCTGACTTCAGAGCCAGTTGACTGGTGACTCGTCCAGCACCAGAATTGAGCCAGTGCTGGATAAGACGCCACCCGATGTTCCGAGCGGCGTTGTAATCGCCGTGCAATTGTTTTCCGCAGTTCAAGCACTCAAACTCGTCATCATCACGGGTTTCCTCATGCGTGAACCCACACTCACCGTAACTACACCGTCGACTCGTGTACGCCGGGTTCACATCGTTTACGTCCCATATTCTTCCGCTTTGCACTCGACGTAGCGCTGGATTTCCTTGAACACCCACTGTTGAAACTTCGAGGCGTTCGAGATACGCTTGCAGACATGTTTCAAGTTCTTGAACGCGATAGCCGTGCAGTCGTTCTTCACGGCTTCCCGAACGATGGCTTTCAAGAGCGGTGCAAGTAGTCGGCACTCCACCGGGCGAATCTGTCGCCAATCGACTGCATCGTGAGATGAGCCGAGCGAGCACCTGTCTGTTGCAGGTTCCCCCCCGGTGACGCTCGTATTCGTCGCGTCGGTGGTTGGGCGAGTCCGCGTTGCCAAGCCAAGGAACGCTCCCGTAGTGGTGACGACGACGTACCCGTCCACGCTCAGGTTGACACCGAGAACCACTCCGCTCTCAGATTCTTCGTCGCAAGAGAGGTTTAGGTCCTTTTTGACGGCGATGTGGAGGTAGTCCGTGCCATCGCGTTTGTGGAGCGTTGGCTCGGTTCTCTCCCATTTATGCGTTCAGTAGTCCTCAAATGGCGTCCCTGACTCGTTGACCGGCGTCATGGACTCAGCAGTCACACGTTTATCAGTGTGGAAAGGGATACGTGGTTGTGGCTGCATGTGAGGGCCCCGTTGTACACGCCACGCTTCCTCGGAATGTGGGTTTGCTTGCGCGTTCACCGTCTTTGATGATGCGGTTTTTGCAGTTGCCGAGGGCGGTGGCCGCGAGGTTTCTCGCGGATTGAACGAGGCTGGATTGTAGGGAGAGTTCGTCACAAATATCGGAGTACGTCACGCTGTGGAGCGTGTTCTTTGTGTCCGTGATTTCGGAGGGTCGTGGTACCATCCGTGGTCAGCGACGTGTTTCGTCGCTTGTCGGAACTGCTTGAACGTCTTATCAAAGTCCTTTTGGACTTTGTGGTCGCCCTCGGAAACGCCGAGTTTGAGTTGGATGTTCCGAACAACCTCCATAGTTCATCAGTATGGTCTGAGGTAGTTCGAACTACATATTAGAATGGGAGTCGGTCTTGCTATCGGGCGTGGTTTGTGAAGGGTAGTGTCGGCTTCCTCCCCGAGGTCAAGCCTCGGGGTATCCGTCTTGAATTTTCGACGAAATCTCAATCAGCGGTGGTGTTTTTATTCTTCATATCCTAATCACATTACATTGTCATTCTCAGACGCTAACATTACTGCTATTACAGAAGTCAGTCCAGACTGCAAACAGTACGTGGTTGAGCTTGATGAGGAAACGTTCGAGGGGCAAGCAGGTCAACATACTGTGCTCAGAACGCCAGCAGGTGTGAAGCCATACAGTGTTCTTGTGTGCGATGGGCCTCGTGCCGCACTGATGATTCGTGCCTACGGTACAGATGGTGTCGCTGACTATATGAACGATCGGGAAGTCGGTGACACCATACAGATACAGTCGAAATTAACTGGAAGTCTCACTCTTAATCCCCCGACTCGGCCTGCGGTATTTATTGGGACAGGGACTGGTATCACTCCGCTCATTGGGCTATTACATAGATATGTTACCCAGGATGGCCCGCACGCTATATTCATGTTCGGTGAGAAAAATCGTGACCAACTGCTCTACAAGGAGATGTTGGAACAATATGAGTTAATCCATCCCGTTGAGCTTAAGTTGGCCGTCTCACGAGAGGATTGGCATGGACGGACTGGCTACATCCAAGAGCAACTGCCAGAAGTTATCTCGAATATCGGGACAGACGCCGACTTCTATGTGTGTGGAGTGCCGAAAGCGGTCGTTGCAGCGAAAGATAAATTAGATGAGTTAGATGTCTCATCAGCTGACATCCACACAGAAGGATGGGAAGACGCACAAGTCGCTGATTGATAGTTTTCCGCCCCCAAACAGGCTTCTCCAATCAAAGGTCGGATGTACTCAGCGGTGACTCTGAGAAGTGATATTCGTTAAGCCAGATAGCTCACGGCTGCTGCTCGGGACTCATAGTGTGAGATCCGATTGTCCCCGATCATCTCTGGGTTCGTTCATTCACAATCAAGAGCAAGACAGTATCATTAATTGAAAACTCCATCACGGCGAGCAAGTATGGTGAGTTGACTTCCTCCCACCCTCAAAGGAGTGGGATCCACCGAAGGGGAATTAAGATGGCGCGTTTCTCTGAACTCAGCCCTCAGTTTCCCTCTCTGGAGGAGCGTTTAATGATCACCGCTCGATTACGACCCCAAGCGTGCTTTCCAGCGCGTACGGCCCGGTCAAATGTAAACGGGCCTTCCCACCCAGACGCGCCGGATGGACGGCCCGAGTACCAGTTCGGGCCTCCACGGTCGGGTATTCAGCCGACTGGGTACCACCATTCGCGTTCGACCCGTCGGTCGGGACGCGTGGTTCTCCGGCTCTCTACCCGGCTGGCTGTGGACGCGAAGCGTCCGCGGGGTCAAGGACCCGTACCACAATTGAGGAACGTGGTCACAACACAGTCTGAGAGGGACGGAACAAACGATTCAAAACAGAACTCCCGTCCGGCGCTTGATGGACTGTCTCCCGTCGGGTCGACCTCATCCCACGGCTCATGGGCTTTCGCCTCAAGCATCCGTGTAATTCACTCTATGTGCCTGGCATGAGTGCGTTTCAGACCGAGCATTTTCACTGAAGGAAATAGATGGGTCGCAAACGAGGATAGGTAATCCATTATCTCGAAAATGACTATGGCTGGGTCTCAACTAAATAGTGCGATTTTTACGCACAGGAATATACTCATCTCGTAGGGCTAGTAGCTTAGACGGGCCCAAAGCGTCTGGCTTTTAACCAGAAAATCGAGGGTTCAAATCCCTCCTAGCCCGTCGTACTGTTTCGTATACCCGTGTCTATCCTCAATACCGTCAGATGAACTGCCATAATCACTGCCGGTGTTACAGTTCGTTCCCTGAGGCGAAGATGAAGGCTTCCTACTTTCACGATGGTATCTGACGACCGCGTTCGTGTCTCTATGTATTTTAAATCCACAGGGTCATAACGAGTGCTCTCGAACCTACGACCGCCTCTTAGTTGAAACCCTGGGTTGCTCGTCTCGCGAGGGTTTACCTCAACGAGGTGCGTCCGCTCCCAATCGCAGTTGTATTCGAGTATCCGCAGGATGCGGATACTCGGGGACATACCCACACACGGTAGACGTAGCGTTGGGACTGTTCGGTTGTGGCTTCTGTCACTCCGTTTAGCTTCAACCCCGTCAACTATCCCACGCTTAATGAGCGAACCACGTGACGCAGAGAGCGAAGTAGGGTAGGGTAGGGTGATTGACGTACCATCCGATGAATAGCTCGCAGCCGAGACGGTGTGGAATGTGTGTCACAGTCATCTAACTTATGTTTCGTCAGCTAGAATGTGGCACTATGCCAACAGTCACTTTCCGTAACACCGAGATAGAGTGTGCAGAAGGCGACATTCTCCGAACTGTCTTGACCAGTGCTGACCTATCTCCACATAATGGAGTGACGGGTTCGCTCAACTGCGGAGGACATGGGACCTGTGGGACCTGCGCGGTCGAAGTGAGTGGAGAAACAAACGATATGACGGACGCCGAAAAGCGACGACTTTCGCTCCCACCGCATAGTCAAGATTCGGGACTCCGGTTGTCCTGTCAGGCGCGTGTCGAAGGCGACATAGAAATCACAAAGCATGATGGATTTTTTGGCCAGAAGATTACTCAGGAGTGATTTTTGAACCAGTGGGTGAACTGCCACACTCTACTCGCTCACTTTGTTCGCTCCTTGAGGAGGGGGACTGAGCCTGTGCTCATTAAAATATCAAAGCTCATATTCGGATAGACGACACTCGTCTGTAATCTCTCGCATGGTGTATCCACGTACCTGTGTTGTCTCATAATCGTGGATAATCGTAATGTCCCAATCAACACCGGCATCGGTTGGTTGTTCGCGGGACTCAACTATCGCCTTGCCACACTCAGGACATGTTTTCATATCGCTAACGCGCTCGTGGCAGAGTCCGATATGTGTTTGTAGACCATGTTCTGTGCCAAATTCATCCTCACAAACGTTGCAGACATGTTGAGCATTGTCGCTCTCTGATTTTGTCGTCCGGTGATCGACACTGTCGAGCGGTGTTGTACCAGACTCAAAAGTTGACTCTTCGTCAGTATTGGACTTGAACTGTGACAAATTCACTTTAACTGTCGACGTGGCGATACTCAATACCTGTGCGATATCTTGATTATCGAATCCGTGTGCAGCCATGTACGCCATTACGGCATCCTTACTGTGTGCAACAACCACTGCCGGCACTTCAGCTTCTGACGGGTCTTCTGTATTGATCAAATCGGGCTGGACTCTCCATGGTCGGGTTATCTCTGTAGCGACAGCCCTCAACATGGCACCGGCACGACCGCCAGGCAACGCTACTACACCGTCCAGTTCTTTCTGCAGATAGCTGAGATATGAACTCTGTCGTTGTATCTGCTCGGTAGATCGTGGAGATATATCGGATATTTTTTGTTTGAGTGCTAAGGTGTCTATCCAGTAATATTGCTCGTCGCAATCAGTGAACATCTTACCGTCACCTGCCTGTATCCCAGTATTATATTTTTTCGTTCCAACCAAATCAGCAACCGTTTTATCTGCTACTTTGCTCATGATGGCTTCTGTTGATAACTCCAAGTGTGATGTTATGTTATAGCTAACTCTGCAGAAATAAAACTATTACCGGCACAGCCGTTTGATACCGAACAGATATATCATTCATCTTGAGTGGTAGTGACGATACACATATGATATCCCGCCTCAATCTGCTGGATTGAATGAGCGATAGATATCACCCGAGAGATTAGCGATATCTCTCCTGCATGTGCGAAATTAATCTCGGACGATATACCTAGCTGGGCCACCAGTGAGTCGTGTCCGTACGGTCACAGTCTCCCGAGAGCTTGCGTTGCGTGCGGCAGAGTCGTTCGTACTCGTCTTCTCAAGCCAGCCTACGGTCGCTCCATCGCTGTCTTTTGATTAAATTATTGTGATTTGATAGTTTATGTCACAAGCTGTCGGCTTTATTCCCAAGGTCAAGCCTCAGGCAGTTGGCTTCTTTTGATAAAAACTTGGGAGAGGGGGTCTCCCAAAGGGGGGAAAGGCGGGCATGATCATACCTGATACACTCAGACATATTCTTGTATCGGGTACGACTAACCCATGAAGATGATTCTTTGGATACGATAAAAATCTATTGGTTCGACCTATTGACAGCTTACAGGCTCTGTTGAAATCCTATTTTTCGGACACAAAATGGGCTGAGACAGCTGATCGCTGAAGAATACGTATGTAGCACGACTGCATTCACAACTTAGTGATCTGCCCGGTATTCATGCGACCGGACGAGATTTTCTGGCAACGAATCGGTGTCCCCAACGGAGGATGACGCCGGCCACAAACGCGATGACGCCAAGTAATAACGCCAACGGAACCCACATCTCCCACGCTCCGACTCCACCGAACGATAGTGGAAGCGCTATGGGGGATTGCTGGTCAAGGTAGAGCCACCAATAGTAGGTCAGTCTGGCGACCACCGGTGCCATCATGAGGGTCATGCTGACTGCGAGCCCACTATTGTCATAGGCCCACCAGCTCGCCAGTCCGAACCCGACAATGACGAGCCCTGGTTCAACGATTGCACCCACAGTAAGCGGCAAGAGCGAAATGACCAGAACGAGTGCGGACACTCCTGCCGCCACAAGAACTCCCTCTAACGACTGCTTCCAGTCGCCTCCGACCAGTGCGGTGCGGAGGTCAATTTTCATACGCCCTCTCCAGTTGTGAAGGGTAAATATCTTGTTCAGACCAGATGTACGGTAATGCCGACGACTTGTTGTATCCACTCTCTGTATTGGCCGTTCAGAGTGATCGGTCGATATTGTGACTAAGACAAGCGATAGTTAGTTCACGGAACTGCTTCCACCAGCGTCGTGACCGGACGAAGGCACCGTACTTCCGCTTGAGCGTTGAGTTAACCGTCTCTGATTGACTCCGCTGGCCGTAGAGATCGGTATTTAAACGCGCGTTCCATGCCCGGTGGAGTGGCGTGAATTCACGATGCTTAATCAGTGGCCGAACCTCATGTTGCCGGGCAAGCCGTCTGATTTTCTGGTCGTCGTAGCCCTTGTCACCGAGCAGAATGTCAATACTCTCGGGGGTGCGCTTGATCAACGACGGAGCAATCTGGCTATCGTGTTTCCGCGTCGTCGTCACGTGTAAATCGAGAGTCGCGTTTACCTTCGCATCGACCAGCAACGTCACTTTGAGCTGTTGAATCGTGAGTTCAGCGCGTTTCGTGTAGTGTTTCGAAGCGTGACCGCGGTCGAACCCCGACGCATCAACTCCAACAACGCCGCTCGTCGGAAGTAGCGTCGCAGAGAGAGTCAATAAGATCCGCCACACAGCCATATCAAGCCGATTGAACGCCTTACAGAGTGTTGAAGCCGCAGGAAGTTCGGATAAGCCAATGGTTCGACGGATGCGTGGCATCTCGATCAGTTCGTCAAGCAGACCACGATAGGTCGTGTTCTTCCGAACTTTGAGCCAGAGCAGAACAACGTGCTGCGGGAGTGTATAGCGGTGTTTAGAAAATTTCGAGGAGTATCGAGACACTGCTCGGCGGGTCAGATGGACCGCTTTCTCAGTAAAACGGAGAATCTGCGACTTTGGGAGGGCCTCTATTCCGTGGAATTACATAATGAACATATAACTCCTTGAGGATTTCAACAGAGCCAGCTTACACAGATGCGAGGTGAATACTGATGGGTTTCGCCACCAAATGAATCTTACAAGATTTTTTCAAACAGTGTCATCAGAGTGATGTCTGTGTGGATATGAAACAATTGACTCGGTGTTTGCCACAGCTCTGAGCCAAAATCAATGTTCTCTACAGATGAGCAAAGCAAGCGTCTCGGACGGAAGCCTGTGCTAGCCTGTGATGACTCCGAATTCGTCTCTCGAACCAGTTTATCTGACCTTGAGTTCACCTACAGCACTGTGGTGTAATATGTGGCCGACCGAAGGCGTGAACCGCACTAGTAAAATAGAGGTAAGGGGTTGGGGCGGGGTGAGTCTCAGTAGTAACGACGGGCTCTACCGTTTTGAGGTCTCTTGTCTAATGCCTGATGCGCATCATCAGAGAAGGTCTACCAAATTTGCGAATTGAGGAGAGCACGGGTCCTCAAAATATAGAAGGCGAACTAAAGCCGATTAATCCGCTATCAAGATCTAAAATGTCTGGACATTAAGCGTATGATTGTGAATGATTAGAAACTCCGGCTCAGATAAGAGGTATCCACTTCACCATTGTCAGTTGACTGCTCGCACTCGCTTCGTTTAACCTCAAGATATGACTGATGCAATGTATCGCCAAGTGCTTCGGCTAACACAGCATCTGTTTCAAATGCATCAAGGGCTTCATCCAATGATTCTGGCAACCGAGTGATTCCTCGATTTGAGAGGACCTGATTATCGATATCTGATGGATCCGTATTAATTGGCTCACCAGGGTCAAGTTCGCGTTCTATACCATCGATTCCAGCTGCTAAGAGTCCCAACTGAGCGAGATAAGGGTTATTCGTGTTATCTGACGGTTTAAATTCAACCCGTGTTTCGGCTTCTGGAGTCTCGCTACTAACAGATGGCACACGAACCATCGCTTCACGGTTATCATGTCCCCAACACGTATAGGCTGACGCCCACATCCCTGGGGTAAGTCGGTCATAGGATTCGACCGTCGGAGCAGTCAATGCAACGAGTGCTGGGGCGTGCTTGAGCAACCCTGCAATGAAGTGTCGACCAGCATCGCTGAGGGGATAACGACTATCTGCGGATGGATCATACATTCTGTTCTCGCCATCCTGCCATAGCGACAGATGAATATGACATCCTGTTCCGGGGAGATTCGGGAATGGATTTGGCCGGAAAGTAACGCCAACATCGTGTTGATGTGCGACACCTTTTATTGTTTCTTTGAACAGTATCTGTTCATCAGCTGCGGTCAGGCCACTCGCATGGTCAATAACCAGTTCCTGTTGACCTGGACCATACTCGGGGTAATATGCTGCAAGGCCCATTCCCTGAGACTTCAGCGCATCAACTGTCTCAAGGATAAGTTCGTGAGCACTCCGCATGCCATCGGTTGAGAAACACGTGGTCTGATCCATCGGGACCGTCTCCCCACGCTCAGTCTTATCGGTGTAATAAAATTCGCTTTCGAATGATAACTGCGGTGTGAGGCCGTCTGCGCCGATTTCCCGAAGGTACTCACCAAGTCGTGCGCGAGGACCAGCATCCCAAGGGTTACCATCAAGATCGTGCAGGTCGGCCAGCATAATCGCCGTACGGTCATCGTAAGGAAGTTCGGTAAAAGTATCTGTGTCAGGGACAACACGAACCTCGCCTGCAGGACCATACTGTCCATCCGGGGCGAGTCGATCAAGCGCATTGAACGATTGCATAGCCTGTGTCACATTCGCACCATCTTCAAGCACACCAGGCAGTTTCTCGGAATCCACGACGCGTCCACGAGGGACACCACTATTATTAACGAATACAATCCGAACCAATTCAATATTATTTGCATCGACACGGTGGCGGATATTATCTGATTCGGTCATACGAATGCATGACAGCCCGGAGCTGTTAAGAGCGGTGTATACCGGCAAAGCTGTGGAGACACTTATGACGAGACGCTCATGTCAGTGACCTCTAAACTGTGAGATTGGATACCAGGAGAGACTAATTGTGAGTGAGGAAAATGAGCAGTCCACAGCCGTTAATTACCCGTTTCCGAATTGGCAACACAGCGAAGCGAGCAAGGTGAGGTGGGGTAGTTCACACTGTATTACTGTGGCGCGTTCAGTCAAAACGCCCAGCAGCGTCAGCCTCGACGATATCCCACTCGTGTCCAGGCAATATTTTCGAACCGCGTGTGAGGATCTCGTTCGCGCTCTCCCACCACTGGATTTCATTCATTGCAAGCCCGCACCGTTGCGGTGTGTCGGTATCATCTGAAATATTTTGAAATGTTGGAATAGCATCTCCAGCAACAATGGTTGTGCCAGCTGGTGAAGTCACTGCGAGCGACTGATGGCCAACGGTATGTCCAGGAGTTGGAAATGCAACGACTCCATCGCATAATTGCGTTTCACCGTCTAAAGGGACTAAATCATATGAGAGCCACGGAGGTGTTAGACCGAGTGACTTTGCTTCGTACCGAGCAGCGTGAATTGGATATGGAGAGATTGCGTACGCGAGCTCCTGCCGCTGTATATAAAATTTCGTGTCTTCGTCGAAGAGGGACAGATTGTAACAGTGATCCCAGTCAAGATGAGTAAAAACCACACTATCGATATCACTGCAGGCATATCCCTCACTCTGTATAGCTGATTCAAGTTGCTGATCTGTTGTTCGATGACAGCGAAACTCTGGGTGACGTTCGGCCATCAACTCAGGATTACCAAAGCTCGTGTCAACAAGAATCACCTCATCGGCATCAATAAGATATACAATCGATGGGGCCTCAATCGTCCCGGATTCGCCAGTGACTAATATATCGGCCTCCATTGTCAGTGATCCACAGCACTTTGGGGTGACTTGCGGAGAAACGGTCTGTGATTTATCCATGATTGCGATAGATTCACTGACAGGATTAAATTGTGGCGTATTTTGTGTGTCGACATGTAATACCTATTTCATGCGTACTGAGGTTCTCGGTGCTGACGACACACATGAATCACCGACAGTTGCTGCTATTGGCGCAATTCATGGCGATGAACCTTGTGGTGCCCGAGCAATTGAGCGCTTCCTCGCGACAGGCCTGCAGGACCGGCTTCAGCGACCTATCAAGCTCATCATCGCCAACGAGCGAGCACTGGCGGCGAGTTCTCGGTATGTCGAAGTTGACCTGAATCGGTCGTTCCCTGGCGATGCCGAGAGCGACCTGTATGAAGAGCGACTTGCTCACCGCTTATGGAGCGAGATCAAAGGTTGTGTGACACTCGGATTTCATTCTACAGTGTCATTCGATAGCCCGTTTGGAACGTTTGCAGACCCGACATTCCTAAAATCAAGGATAATGCGCGCATTGCCGATTGAACACGCTGCGGATTTTTCTGCGGTAGCTCAAGGACGGAGCGTGAATTTACCTCGATTTGTAAACGTTGAAGCAGGATATCAACAGTCTGAGGCAGCGGCTGAAACTGCGTATGAGTGCCTGCTTGCGTATCTTCGAGCAATGGGTGCCCTCCCTGACAGCGCAAACCAAACATCAACAATGCATTATCTAGTTCAGACAGTTATTGAAAAATCGGAGAAACAAGATTATACAATTTGCGCTGAGAATTTTCAGCGCGTCGCTCCCGGAGAAGTGTACGCGACGACTGGTCAGGGACAGACGCTAACAGCCGACAAAGAGTTCTGGCCGGTGCTTATGTCTGCAGACGGGCATGATGTCCTTCTCGGCTATCAGGCTGATCAACTTGGCGAGATAAGCCAGACGATACCCGAATGACTGTTGTTGAACGGGAGAGCAAGACATCTCTGCACTCTGTGTCGATAGAGTCTCACTTGCTCTTGGATATCGATTTCTGCAAGTCGTGTCGTTGAAACCCGAAATATGAATCATCTCGTGGTTACAGAGAGTGGTTCAAGACGCCGAGCGTCTCGTCATCACGGAAACCTCCGATTTCTGTCCAACCCCGAAGCACTTGCCACGTTTATATATAGACTCAGATCAGAGTGCATGACTTCTATCACGACAAGAGCCATTATCTCTCACATCGGACGGTCAAACTAATTCATTGTATCCAGTATGTCTTTGTATTGGTGAATTCCCGAATACCATGCCGAGAGAGTTCAGATCCATATCCGGAACTCTTTACACCGCCAAACGGGACGCGTGGATCTGATTTTGACATCTCGTTAATATATACTGCACCAGCCTCAATACGCTCAGCGACGTGTCGACCTCGTTCACGATCCTCAGTCCAGATTGATGCGCTGAGCCCATAGTCGGTGTCGTTCGCTGCCTCAATTGCTTCTCTCTCAGATTCGACTTCAACAACCGTCGCGACTGGGCCGAACAACTCCTCCGTACGGGCCGGACAGTCAGGGGGGACATCTGTGAGCACAGTTGGGGGATAATAGAATCCCTTCCTGTCGAGTGGGGCTCCCCCGCACCGAAGCGTTGCCCCGGCATCGATACTCGATTGGACCTGCGTGTGAAGTGTTTCGATAAGATCCGCTCGGGCCTGTGGCCCTATCTCCGTCGTGGCTGTCAAAGGGTCACCAACACTCAATTCTGTCATCCCATCGATAAACTCCCTGAGAAAATTCTCATACAGATCAGTGTGAACGAACAATCGCTTGGCAGCGATGCAAGATTGCCCAGAATTTTGTGTTCGTGCAGCAACGGCTGTTTCAACTGCTGCATTCATATCTGCGTCATCAAGCACGATATATGGGTCACTGCCACCCAATTCAAGAACGGTGTGCTTAATATGACGACCAGCGATCTCTGCAACAGCACTTCCCGCCCGGGTGCTCCCGGTCAGCGTCACTGCCCGGACGCGGTCGTCTGCAATCATCTTTTCCACACGGTCGGTTTCAATACGGACGGACTGAATCAATTCTTCAGGATACCCAGCAGATTCGAAAATCTCAATGATTGCATCAGCACAGCCAAACGTTGTTGGTGAATGTTTCAACACGACCGCGTTGCCAGCCGTCAGTGCTGGGACAGCAAATCTAAATGCTTGCCAAAAGGGATAGTTCCACGGCATAATAGCTAATACCGGTCCTAATGGCTCATACCCAACGTACGATTCCACGCCTGGTTCAGTGCCGATTCGTTCGTCTTGGAGATGCTCAACTGCGCGCTCGGCATAGTACTCACACAGCCATGCGCATTTCTCTATCTCACTGGTACCCTGATCAACCGGTTTCCCCATCTCACGGGCCATCAACTGCGCGAACTCATGCTTTTGCTGGTGCAGTATTGGAGAAAGTGCCGCTGCTAATTTTTGTCGTGACTCGATAGACTGGTCTGCCCAGTCACCGAATGCCTCAGCCGCACTCGTGAGTGTTGCTTCGACAGCTGCCTCGTCATGCGGTTCATATGTTTCAACTCGTTCGCCGTTCGCTGGGTTGGTGATTTCAAATGTCATATTGAATGTTGGGTTAGAGGATCACTCTGTTACGTGGCTATGACTATCCTCGCTCCTGTCCGATTGGGATATAATCTCTCTACGGAGAATTGGTATCGTTGGCGTGAAAGAACTGTGGGTGTGAAGCGTTCTTCTCCAACCTGTGGACCCGAAACTAACTGTGGTGAGAACGCCACGCGTGGCAACACAACACGTTTGAGAGTCCGAATTAGGACACGACGAGCTGAAGTCCTTAGAATTGCGATTCTAGTTTCGGACGCCTCCGAGAACTTCACTCTCTACGGGCGGTTTGAGGCGAGTGCCTCGGAGTCAGATGAAAGTCTGGCCCGGCCTGTGGTGACTCCGAGTTTTCGTTTCTTGGACCACTTTATTTGACCCCAAGGCGGTTCGCGTCCACAACTGGTTGGTCTTCGACCGATGTGGATGGAAAGCTCTGGAGTGATACTCCTCGGACGGATACACCACTGGATTAGAACTACCTCTGTCGACTCCACAGAGGCCTCCACCGTGCTCATACACGTGACGGTGCGCTCGTCAGTTTCGATTGCTTTCTTAGCCGATTCCACAGCGTTGATTGAGTGGTTGAGTTTCTCAACTGGTGCGGCGTCCTGCTTGCTAAATGGATGTTATTTTCAGTCGGCGTCGAACATCGTCGTGACAGTAGTTCGGGTATCAAACTGACGTACGGTCGAAAATATATTTACTCATGGTTGAATCAGTGAAAGAATCCCCGGGGAAGGTAGCTTTATTCTCATGGCCATACTTGATACGTCCACTTTAGAATGACAGATGTGACTCTTCGCAGGACACAGTTAGCAACTCCAGCGAGTGACAAAGGAATGATGCGCTCAGCAGCCGGTAGTGACGCTGATGAGGTTTTTCTTGATTTAGAGGACTCAGTCGCGCCAAGTGCAAAGTCAGGTGCACGTGAGCCACTCATCGACGTTGCACAGAATGAAGACTGGAGTGACACAGTTCTCAGCTATCGGATTAATGGTATTGACACCCGGTGGTGGTATGATGATGTGATTACCGTTGTTAGCGAGGCTGGTGAGCATATCGATGACATTATTATTCCAAAGGTCAAGTCTGCCAGCGACATCCACACTGTCGAGAACCTGCTCGAACAGGTTGAGGTAAATCACGGGCTCAAAGTCGGCAACATCGGGCTTGAGCCGCAGATCGAAGACGGCGAGGGGATTCACAATGTCCATGAAATCGCCCATGCGTCAGCTCGACTCAGTTCAATTATTTTCGGCCCGGGCGATTACTCTGCTGCGATGGGTACACCCGGGCTCGATATCGGTCAATTCCCAGACTATCCTGGCCATTACTGGCATCACGCTCTTTCAGAGTGTAACTCGGCTGCGAAATCTGCTGGATTGCCGTGTCTTGATGGACCATACGCCGACATCGAGGATCCGGAGGGATTTCGCGAGTCAGCTGAGAACGCCAATTACCTCGGATGTGATGGGAAGTGGGCAATTCATCCCTCGCAGATTGAGATCGCCAATGAGGTGTTCGCACCAGACCCAGAAGTTGCTGACCGTGCACAGCGGATCGTCAATGCATATGCTGAGGCGATGGAAGAAGGAAAAGGCGCAGTTTCTGTCGATGGACAGATGGTTGACGAAGCAACGAACAAAATGGCACAGGAAATAGTCGTAAACGCAAAAGCTGCAGATATCCTGTAACCTTGGCGTTTGTAGCTGCTCGCTCAAAATACTCATCATTGTCGTCATTTAAACTGTATAACGGGTCGGGTTCAGATCAACTTCCGATATCTGTTCACTGCTCCACAGAGCCTTCAGGTTAAGTAGAATAGAGTCGGAAATCCTCGAGTTTCGCTCAGCTTTCCTCATGGCTCCGGGTTCGTCTTTCGAACCACTCGGCTCTGAGGCGATTCACTCCGAGAGAGAGCAATGATGTCTGTCAGGCCAAGCATACATGACTCATTCCACAGTTTGAACCGAGGTATTGTGCCACATCTCTCAGATGAGTCGCCCAGCGTCGCTTGAATCCACTCATAGAGACACCCCTTGTTAAATTGTACTTTGTTGGCACTGAATCTCCGGTATGTAAGAGATAAATTGGGTGACATCAGGGGGAATCTAAACATAGTTCGAATCTTTGGAGTATGGGATGCGAACAAGTGTGCGAGGATGCTAATCCTTTCAGATGCAGGGATATCTTTGATGCCGGGGTCGTCGGATGTAGCAAATGATGGTGGACTTCTCACGGAGGTCATCGAGAAGTCGTCAATTGGTATTGTGGCGTTCGTCGCCGAGCGAGTGCTCCTTGCGGGGTTTGCGTACGTGGTTACGACAGGGCTTGGTGCAGCAGCGTACGGATTTTTGTCTGTATTTGTTCGGGGGGAGACAATATCCAGAAACTTAGTCGCTGGTCTTGGAGATGGGTATTCGCGAACGCTGCCAAGAGCGTCGACATCGGCACAGCAAACGTTGTTAACTGTCGGTACTGGTGGATTTGTCGTAGTATGGGTTATCGTAGCGATGTTCCTCGTTGCTTTTCGAGGCGAAATTCTCAGAACAACGTTATTACGACCAAGGCATGAATCAGTCATCATCCTATTTGCGCTTGGATTGCTCCCGTTCCTGTTGTTGAGAAACTTCAGAGATGTGTTTCGATCGCTTCGCCTGATCAAACTCGCAGTGCTCGTCTCACGAGTTTTCAAGCCGTTAGCGCTCCTGGCAGGCGCGGTTGTGGTCGTTCTCCTGGTGAAGGGAGGATCGCTACTAATCCTATGGATAAGTGTTGCTGTGGTAGCCGTTATTCTGACTATATGTAGCCTCTCGTTGCTGCTGGGCTACACAAAATTAACTTTCGGAGCTATCCGCTCAAATCGCGCGGCGGTTCTGGATTTTCTCGAATATACTGCAGATACGACCGGGGTGGCAATACTAGAGCTTGTTCAGCGGCGGGCCGTTTTTATCGTGATGGTTGTGTATCTGTCGCCGGTCGCTGCTGGAGCATTCAGTCTCTCAGTCGTCGTGGCCCGTGTTGTCAGGTGGCCTCTGAGCGGCGTGAATGGGATCCTCCCACCAATAGCTGCAAGGCTGTACGACGATGGCCAGAAGGAGACACTACAATGTCTCTACCAACAGACAAGCCGTTTGGCAACGGTTGCAACGACACCAGTGCTCATCATCTTCTCTGCGTACGCGCCAGATATACTGGCGATATTTAATGAGGCATACATTGATCAGGCGATTGTCCTCCGGACGGTTCTCTTCGCGCAGTACATCGCGACCGTATTCGGGAGTGTTGGACTACTCTTGTTGATGACTGATAACGAACGAGCAAGTTTAGTAACGCAGATATTCAATGCGAGCGTTGCACTGCCATTGATAGTTTTCCTGACTATTCGAATTGGTCCTTTCGGATTAGGAATTGGGTATCTGTTATCATTGCTGATAAACAATATCACTGAGCTCTGCGTACTTTACATCAGGGATGGATTTACACCGTTTAGCTCTGAACAAGCTTACACGGTGTTGTTGATTCCCTTAGGAATTCTCCTGTTAGTCGTGCTTAAAAATACGCTTGGTATGCCGGTGAGTTTATTCATGGCGGTTCTTGGTCTTGGACTGTATACCTGGCTTGGGCAGCGATTTTTACTACGGAGGACAGACAGAGTGGCGATCCAGGCGTGGCTATCGTAATCTTCAGGCTGTGTGATGAGAACGACACGACTAGTATTTAAAAGATATGGGAGTGTCTGAAATCGTTCAAAACGATTCAGTCCTGTGATGATCCAAGTGTATCAACTGAACAAGCTGAGCTCAAACCAGTTGAATCGTCGTGCTGCGAGTGAATGTAATATTGTGATCGTGAGTTTGAATGCATATCATCTTGATATCCCTTATCACGCTCAATGAGAACTCTTTCTGACCAGTAGCGCCACAGGTGGATATGCGTAACAAGCTCCACTTCGTGGATGTGTTTACCCGTGAGCGGTACGCTGGTAACCAGCTGGCCGTCGTTGAGGATGCAAATTCACTAAGTGATGACGAGATGCAAGCTCTCGCGGCAGAGATTGGCTTTTCGGAGACAACCTTTGTTGAGGGAAAATCAGCGAATAAATGGAATGTACGTATCTTCACCCCGAACACTGAAATTCCATTTGCTGGACACCCGACGATTGGAACAGCCTATATTATTCGTGAGCACATTGCAAGCACCGCGCCAGATACAGTCACACTTGAACTTGGCGTGGGCAGTATCCCTGTCACAGTCCGCGAACACGACGGCCACGAAACGCTGTGGATGGAGCAACAGCCACCTGAGTTTGGTCCAGAACTCTCTCACAAGGCGTTGGCAGATGTGCTCTCATTAGATGATGCGACAATTGATACAGATTTGCCAGTACAGGTTGTCTCAACGGGTCTGCCAACAATCATCGTGCCTCTGCATTCCCGAGAGGCGCTGACTGATATTGAGATGAATCGGGGTGCCTACGATGCAGTGACTGGTGACAGAGAGGCAAAGAGTATACTTGCGTTCTGTCAGCAGCCCCGACATGGTGAGAATGATGTCGCTGTCCGCGTATTTGCCCCGTTTTACGATGTTCCTGAGGATCCTGCAACTGGATCATCAAATGGGTGTCTCGCAGCGTATCTGGCCCACTACGAGATTCTTGCTGCGAGTGAAATAGACATCCGTATTGAGCAGGGATACGAGATAGACAGACCTTCATTATTATACTTGCAGGCCCGTCAAGGAGAAGATCACATACATGTTGAAGAGGGTGGAACCGTCGTTCCAGTCGCACACGGTAATTTAGCCTGTGATGAGGAGTTAAGCTCTTACTCGGTCAGATAACTCATACAGGTAAGTCCCATTCCTCAACAAGAGAGGGGAGACAGCCGTACGCTATTATTACCGACACATAACGAATGCGGTTTCTAAGCAGAATGAGTGGTTCAGGAAGCGTTCCGGTGCCGAGTGACACTTGAGGACGCGGCCACTGGCGAGACTGCGCTCGTTGTGAACACAAACGACTCGGTGAGGTGTCTGTAGAGTGCGTCATCGAAGTAAGAAACTCCCAGGTTCGATTCCGAGACGCCCTCTGTGCTTCTTATACCGGAGCACGGGTTAGCATCAGCGCCGATGTCAAGAGATATTAGCCACTATCGCCACTGAGATATCAATCGTCACTCGGCGCAGCGGTAATTGGCTGTTGCCTGTCGTCTCGATAATTGAATATACTCGCTAACGCTGGACCAGTGACATTATGCCAGACGCTGAACAGAGCAGGGATGAGCGCGGCTGCAGGTTCAAATAGTGTCGTTGCTAATGCGACAGCCAACCCACTGTTTTGCAACCCAACCTCGAACGTACAGGTTCGAATACGGTCTGTCGACATTCCGGTGACCCGTCCAACTCCATACCCGGAACTGAGTCCAATACCGTTGTGCGCAACGACAGCCGCTATGACGAGCACGCCAGCAGTGAGAATATTGTCGACGTTTGCACCGACAACACCAGCAACAATTGCGACGATTGCAGCAACACTGATTACTGGAAACACGTCAGTGCCAATCTCGGCCGCTGCAGGCGAGTATCGATCTAATAAGTACCGTATGACAAAACCCAGTAACACAGGGATAATAACGATTTGAATAATACTCTGGAACATCTCAGCGAAGGTGACGTTGATCTGTTCACCGAGGGTAAATACAACCCATGCTGGCATGACGATAGGCGCAGCAAGAGTCGTGAGAGTCGTAATAGCCACCGACAATGCCACGTCGCCCCGGCCGAGGTATGTCATCACGTTTGAGGCAGTGCCACCGGGAGCGGCGCCAACGAGAATCAGACCAATACCAATAGCATCCGGGAGATCAAGCAATAGATAGAGCCCATACGCAGCAGCAGGCATGATTAGCCACTGCGTAACAGCACCAATGCCGATATCTACTGGCTGCTCAGCCAGGCGTCGAAAATCCTCTGGTTGAAGTGTTAGCCCCATTCCAAGCATAATGATTCCTAAGAGTGGAGAAACGTAGTTCAAAACAGGAACAAATGGGGCTGGTCTGATGAGAGCAACTCCTGAGAGGACAATGACCCAGACGACGAAGTATTTACTTGCCAGTCGACTTGCTGATCGAAGATTCGATATCAGGCTCACATTGTGTGATGATAATTCATCTAAAAGAAGTTTACTGTGAGCTCCTTGGAATTGAATGGTTCAAGAGACTTCGTCTCTCGTCATTACGGAGATATGTGATTTTCGAACAAAGCCGAGGCACTCCCGCTCGTTCTCTGTAGAACCATATTTGAGGCCCTCCAGCCAGGTGCTCTATCGCATGTGTTGTGAATGATACGCATGGCAGGTCACTGTGAAGGCTACTTGAGGGTATCTTGAGTAATTGTACTCAATTAAACATAGACCAACCCGGCTGGGACCACGGGAGGAGCTCACGAGTACCTCACGAAATCTCAAAGAAGGGAAGGGAATCAGACCCCAAGTCGTACGAGCGGGTTGTTGCCAGTCATCACAGTAGCTATTGCTAATACAAAATATGTGAACAATCCCCAAAGGAGCATCGTGAGCACCCATACCGCACCATCAACAATTCCGATTCCACCAACCGCGAGGACGGCACTAACACTCCCGACTCGAATAGAACGGCGACCCCAGACCGCTTGTGTGCGGTCAGGATTACGAAGACACACTACCTCAATAGCAAGTGCACCGATGACTCCTGCAACCGCGGGCCGCGGGCTTACAAGGAGGATTTGGATTACTCCGCCAATTCGCCACTCAGAAAAAAAGAGGATCCCACCGCTGAGCAGAACCACGGTAGTTAATATCGCAAGTAGGCTATCACGGTAGATGGGATGTATGATACCGTATACATGAGATGCGATTATACAAATCTTTTCGATTAGAATCACATAGACGTCGTCTGAACGCTGAGGGGTGATTAATTCCCTCAGCATTGTATCGTGAACCGTCTCGGGGGCGGAGGGAGATCACAAGTGTGATGACGAGAATCGAAGATTCCCGAACCGAGGCACTTGACTCTATGGGTGAGGCGAGTGTCTCCGAGGCTGTCCTCACGGTGATTTTATTCTTTAGCTCTAAAGAGAATGAGCTGGAAGAGCTTCCGCTGGGAGATCATAATAACCCATGTCTGAATAATGATCTCTCATGTAGTTTCGTGAAATTCAGTGTGCGTCGATATGAACTTCAGATATGATTAATTCTGTAGCACAGTGGTTCCGGTCGAAACCGTTCGCACAACAACTTGTTATCCTCGCTGTGATATTTGATCCGATCGGATTTATCGGCGGATACTTGCTCGCACCATCATTCAATCTGGATCCAGTGATAGGCGGCGCATTTGGCATAGCAATAGCTAGTGTCCCAACCTCGCTTCATGTTCTCAATCGCACTGTGGGGGCGTAGGCAAGCGATATCAACGCTGACATATTCCTCGTCAGAGGGTGGGATATGAGGGGTAACAGTCTACGACTGGTTCCTGCGATTGGAGTTCGCTGGACAACTCGTGAGGATAGATTCCGGGCTGTGCCAACCAGTACTGCGACTGTCCGGAGGACTCGGCATGATTCTCTATGCTCATATCGAGATGGATGTTCTCTGCCACGTTCATCTCAGTGTTGTACCGTGTTGATCGCATCACAGTCGTCCTGCCACGTGCAGGTTGGATGGCAGCTTTGACCCTGCGACACGCGCTGCAAAGTACGCTCAGGGGAACAGTTGAGCGACGACTGGTAAGGCTATCCACCTGAGAACGCATGCGGGCCGCCGTGGGGGAAGGTCAACAGAGGTTCCAAGACGATGGAGTCGATAATTGATGTACAAACAAATGTCTGATGACCCTGCATACGACATAGACTTTCGAGAAAACCCAACTGAGTATGAGGTTGGACGGGGAGAACAAGATGCATTTAAAGTTCAGCCGTATAAAAGTGAGTTGCTCCCTTTGTGGGGAATCAAGACACTACATGAGGCAGAGCGAGCGGCGACAGACATCTATCAGAAGTTCGAAGAATACAAGCAGGCACGGGAGTTCGTTGGGATGGATATGGCCCGGAAGTATCTTCAGATGGGGTGGACACGAAGTCTTCGGTACGCCAAGTATCCTGGTGGACAAAAGTATGAAGACGGCGGAGAGCGTGAGCCGCAGGAATGGTATGATGAAGAAAAGTACAACATCTCACAAGTGTACCGGGAGTATCTTGAGAAAGTAAATGCAGATGAACAGTACCAGCAATTAAAAAACGATTGGTAGCCCTCTCGACACGTCATCGTGTTCAGTTGCGTTGCCATTCTATATGATGTATTCCACGTTTGTATTTATCCTCACTTCATGTGATTCGCGTCACGTTT
>ERZ1034569.65-NODE-65-length-34452-cov-15.590022_pt1 | contig 34452 bp, 43 predicted proteins | sample MGYA00520706_ERZ1034569 | MGnify/ENA primary metagenome ERZ1034569 (study PRJEB33760, sample SAMEA4777722) | hypersaline lake metagenome | biome: hypersaline environment; feature: brines | place: Spain | collected 2014-08 | depth 0 m ...
CTGCTGTCCTTCACATCGTAGAACCGTTTCATCGTGCTCTCTGTCAGGTCGCCGATGACACCGTTCACACCGAACAGGAACGCCATGAGCACCCACGCCCATGCAGGGAGATATGTGTGGATGGCGAACCACATGACGGCGATGCCGAGACCTGCGCCGAGGATGTTGCCGATGACCCCGCCGTACGTCTTGTTCGGGCTGACGTTCTCTGCTATCGGCCGGGCTAACACGTCGTATTTGTGGCTGAGTTTGCCGATGACGTATGCGCCGATGTCGCTGAGTGGCACGGCGAAGCCGAGTAATACGAGCAGGCTCTTTGTGAAGTCGAACGTGTTGTTGAGGTGGCCGAGGAGGACGAAGTGTGACATGCTGAACACGACCCAGATCATGAAGAACAATGTCTCGGCTGTTCGCTGATACGCTGTTTTCGTGTTGGTGCGTATCCCGATCGTGGTGAGCGTGGTGAAGTACAAGACCGGGAGGGAGTAGAACAACGTTGTTTGGTAGCTGGCGACATAGACGCTGACAACGCTCAGAACGTACAGTGACCACGTATACATCTGGGGTAACCCGCTGATCTCCTTGTACTCCCATACGGCTACGAGTATCACGGCTAAGAGGAAGAACAGCGAGACTGTGCCGCCGAGGAAGACAGCGGTGAGGTAGAACGGGGCGATGAGAAGCCAGCTCACATAGCGGCGCCACAGGTTAGAGTCGGTGAGTCCGTCGAAGCCTTTGTTGAGTGCGACGATGAGGAAGAAGCCGGCGATGAAGAGAATCGCTGTCCGCAACAGGACTGGTTCAAAGATAGGATTTGTCAAAGGGTTGAGGAGCCAAGAAGGGTCTTTAACCATCGTCGAGCTCACCATGCGTCACTATGAGGCGGTGTGTGATGGTCTCGAAGCACCCGGCTGAGACGATGATGAGCGCCCAGTAACCGGGCTCTGCGACGCCGAAGATCGGTGTCAGGACGCCGAGTAAGCCGATGATAAACATCCTGTCTGCTTTCCCCATGACGCCGTCGTAGCGCCGACCCCCTCCGGCTGCTTTGCTCGCCACGGCAACAAACGAGCTCAGCACAACGATTAACCCAGTCATCAACCCTAAGGTGGTGTTGACAGCGGGGTTGAGTGCAAGGCCGACGAAGATGAATGCGTCGGAAACACGGTCAACGGTCTCGTTGAGGACTTCACCCCATGCTTGGCCTTCCACGTCGTTCAGACGTGCTACCATGCCGTCTAAAGCGTTGAGCGCTATGCGGATGAAGACTAATAGGGGGATGAGAAGACTTAGGTACGTGTTGGTTGCGAGGAAGAGGAGGAGGGCTGCGTTAAACGATGCGACCAGTGCGAGCAGGTTCAAAGCGGTGGGGTCGACGTCGCGGTCAGCAAGCCATGACGCCACCGGGCTGAGCACCTCCTGAAAACGGGGTTTCACCGCGTATATACCCATACGGTGCCTATATCCTCCTTGTGGTTTAATAATTGTCTGACCCGGCAGCGTTATAATACTCGCTTGTAACACGATGTGTATGGAGACGGTGCCGAACACGATACCAGGGTACGCGGAGCGACTGCGAGAAACCCTGGGGGAAGAAGAAATCCTCGGCCAACAGGGAAGGTTCCGAACGACGATGTATCGGTACGGCCCGGTGCTAGACCAGTCAAAACGCTTCGCTCACTACCTCCATGAACACGGGGTTTCTAAGGGAGACACGGTGCTCCTCAGAGGGCCGAACCATCCAGGGTGGGTTGTGACGTTCATGGCCTGTGCTTACCTCGGCGCTGTCGTCGTCCCACTTGATAACGGAAGTGAAGACGCATTCATCCAGGCTGTGAAAGACGAAGTCAACCCAGTGGTAGTTGTCGACCAGGTAGAGCAAGATGGGTTGGACTTTGAGGACGTCTTGTCCGCTGACAATCAAAGGATCAAGGCGGCAGACGTCGAACCAGATGATGTCTTAGAAATTGTGTATACGAGTGGGACCACGAGTGAACCGAAAGGTGTCGTGATAACCCATGAGAACATCACGGCGAACATAAGGCAGTTACGCAAGCAACTCGATTTATCCTCTGACCAGGCTTTTCTCTCATTGCTCCCGTTGAGTCACGCTTTTGAGCAAGTCATCGGGTTCTTTCTCCCGATGCGGTTCGGTCACACCGTGGTGTTCGCGGCGTCGCGCCGAAGCTCTGCTCTGCAACGAGCATTCCAGGATGAGGGTATCACAGCGATGACTTGCGTGCCAGCGTTCCTCTCCGCGCTTCGGGAGAGATTGGAACGTATCAGCCTCTTCGGCGTCGACGTTGAGCGACTACCGCGTCGTGTTGGGCGATCACTGCTTCGGCGAGCGTGGAACCGCATGGCGCCGGACGTGGAAACGTTTATCGTCGGCGGAGCCCCGCTCTCAGAGTCATTAGAGACGTTCTGGGATGAGATGGGTGTTGATGTCTTGCAAGGCTATGGTTTGACGGAGACGAGCCCTGTCGTTGCTTGCAATACGAAGGAGGACCGCCGGGTTGGCTCGGTTGGCACGGTGTTACCAGAACAAGACGTGCGCCTTGGGGTGAACGACGAGATACAAGTGAAAGGCCCTAATGTTACCAGCGGGTATTACAACCGGCCGGACGCGACGAACAACGCCTTCGCAGACGACGGTTACTTCAAAACAGGGGATGTAGGCAGATTCGACGATGACGACTTCCTCTTCGTCACCGGTCGAGTGAAAAACATGATTGTGCTCGATTCAGGTATGAATGTCTACCCCGAAGACATTGAACCCGTCCTTCAACGACACGGCGGGGTCGACGACGCCTGTGTTGTCCCTGATGAAAACAATGCGTTAGTAGGTGTTGTCACAGGGGATCCGTCCGATGACCTGTTAGCACGTGTGAACGAGGAGTTGAGCTCACACCAGCAACTCACAGCGGTGCGTGTGTGGCCCGACAAGGATTTCCCTCGTACGAGAACGAAGAAAATCCGACGTGATCCGATCCAGGAATGGGCTCGTGGAGAAGAACGAGGAAGACCCGACGGAGAAGACGGGGACCGTTTGATCGCCGTCCTCGCAGAGCACGGTAGTAGGGCGCCGAGCGACACCTCGGAAGACAGCGTCGTCGTAGAGGCGTTCGGCATCGACAGTGTGAGCCGCATCGCCGTGCTTGATGCTATAGAAGATGAATTCGGCGTCGAAATACACGAAGCGCAGCTCGATAACACCACGACGGTGCGAGACCTACGAGAACTAATCAACCAGGGTTCTACGGGGGGAGCGCTAGAAGATCTCAAACGGTACGATCGCACTCGATTCGGCGACGTGTGCGAAAGCGCCTTGTTGTATTGGTTTCGGAACTCGTTCGACGTCGACGTTGCCTACACGGTGCTCCCAGAGGAGCCGTTCGTGTTTGTTGCTAACCACAACAGCCACTTGGACACGTTGTCATTGTTACACGCATTGCCTGAAAAGCACAGCCGTGACACGAACGTGGCGGCAGCAGCTGACTATTTCTTCGCCAACCCGGTCATGAGTTCTCTGGCTCGTAAGGTGCTTCATGCCTACCCGTTCAGCCGCGATGATCGGATACGAGACAGTCTTCAACGCACAGGACGGTTACTCGACCATGGGAAAAACGTGGTGATATACCCGGAGGGAACCAGGGGGCGACCTGGTGATATGACCTCGTTCAAACAAGGAATCGGCGTCATCGGGAAGGAAATGGACGCTCCCATCGTACCAAGTCGTATCGAAGGGACTGGTGACGCGCTCCCAAAAGGCACGTGTCTGCCGCGCCGGCAAACAAAGATATCGGTTCGTATAGGCGAAGCGATCACTGTCAGCGACGCAGCGTCGTACGAGGAAGCGACGCGTCACATTGAGGACGCGGTGCGTGGTCTCAGATAACCCCGTGGTCGGCGTCGACCTTGTTGCTGACGAACGAATCGAAGCACTCGGGGAGACGGCATTAGAAGACTATTTTCATCCCGATGAGATCGAATCCGATAAACACGTGAGTATCTTTGCGCTGAAAGAGGCGGCGCGTAAAGCAGTCGAGTTAGAGGCGTCATGGCTCGATGTCCACGTCGAGTACGAGGATGGCTCGCCACGGGTGACAATCAGAGGGTTTGACGGCGACCTTGATTGCAGTGTGTCACATGAAAACGGTTTCACCGTGGCTGTCGTGTCCGGATGTCGCCCTCGTTAGAGCTCGCCGAGCACCATGACGACGGCGAAGAACAGCGTCCACGCGAGGACAACAGCCCAGTAGTAGTCATCGACGAGGTCGTCGAGGAGCCAGTTCACGCTCTTTGCGGCGGTGAGGACGACACCCCACCGTGTGACTCGCCCGATCATGACGAGGACGAGGAAGGCGGCGAAGGAGATATTCGACGTGGCTACCATGTACGTCCATACTTTTACCGCTATCAACGTGAAGGGTTGTACGGCTGCAAGCCAGACCGAGTCGGCGAGATAGGAGGACACGGTCTCAAACATCCAGGGCTGGACGAACGGCGTGCTACGAAGCAAGGATGCCATTGTTTCAGGGAAGAATGCGAGGAGTGTGAAGTGCACGACGACCCCGACCCCTGACATCAAAGTGACGACGGTGAGGTATCGACGCCACCGGCTTGGTTGCCGAACACCGTAGAGGAAGAGGAGGTAATCGGCGGCGATGAACCAGACGATGCTTTCAAGGAACGCCCAAACACCAAGACCTATGTCTGTGTAGGCGAACGAGTTGTCACTCACAGCGCTGTTCGCCGTCTCGCCATCTGACGTTGTCATAGCATCATCTTCTCGTGTCACCGCGTATTCTCCCTTTGCAGCTTCTTACGAGCGTAAAACAATCGTTGGCCAATAGTGATAACACAACCTGTCATGAGTAAGATGGAGACGATCATCGCGAACCGTCCTACGGTCAGCCACGGTATGAACAAGCTTGCGCAGCCAAGTAGGATCAACCGGTCTCTTTGTTGAACCAGTCCTCGTTCTCGTTGGTCCGCCCCAGCAGCCCGTGTCAGCACGCCTGTGAACTCTGTGAGTAGAACGGTGACAAGTGTCACTGTGACGACAGCCCTGTTCACCAAGACGTTGAACGCTAAGCCGGTGAGGATAGCTGCTTCGACCAGCCAGTCAAGTAAGGTGGTTTGAACGTAGTCCCACGGAGTGAAGGGTCGCTGGCTGAGCCTGGTGACAAGGCTTCCGAAGTGATCAAAGAACCGTATCAAAGCGATAAAGACCGGGATGAGGAGTGCGATGTAGTTCTGGTAGCCCACAGCGAGCATGCGGCCGATGAGAAGAGCGAGGATGAGGCTCGGCACGTGGAAAGCAGGGAGGGGTATCTCTTGCCAGGCGACCTTTCGCGCTACAGGCTTGAGATATGTTTTTAGCACGGTTGCACCGTCATGGGTGTAACCTGTTCGTCGACATATTTAAGCTGTCCGATAGGCAAAACTGTTATCAACGCTAGCCTTAACATTCATTGTTATGACGTTTTGTCCGGCGTGCCATGAAGACGTCGACGTGATCAAGATACACGGTCATTATAGTTGCGCGACCTGCGGCCGTATCCTCATCGACTGCTGCGATGGATGACGGGATACCTTCATTAAACACCGCTCACATCAAAGGTAGTATGAACGAGGAATTAGAGAGCACGTTGAAGGATTATTCAGCGATCCAAGCCGCTATCGAGCAGCTACACTGGGATCAAGAAACGATGATGCCGAAGAATGGCTTGCCGATGCGAAAGGCGCAGCTCAGTTATCTCACAGAGGAAGCTCAGGACATCCTGACGAGTGAACGACTGGAGAAAGCGTTATCTTCGTATGAAGACAGTGATGACGAAACGCATCATGCCGTGGTCCGCGAGCTCCGGCGCATACAGGAACGAGCTAAGCAGGTCCCCTCTGCTTTGACGAAGAAGGTCAGTGACGCAGAGACGGAGACCGTGGAGGTGTGGCGTCGTGCACGCAAAGAAGATGATTTCTCCGTGTTCAAGGACCGATTAGAGGAAATGGTGTCGTTGAAGCAAGACGTCGCTGAAGCCATCGATGACACCCGAGAACCCTACGAAGTCTTATTTGAAGCATACGAGCCTCACATCGAGATGGAAACCGTTGAGCGCATCTTCGATCACCTTACGAAGGAGCTACCACGGCGGTTAGAACGCGTCAAACAATCCGATGTGTCCACGCCGTCACCGTTCACAGGGAGTTTCGACGCGGAAACACAGGAACAAGTAGCGAAAGGCATCATGGCAGACCTAGGGCTATCCCCGGAGAATAGCAGATTAAACCTGTCCACACATCCGTTCACCGTCGGTTCACCGTTTGAAACCAGGATCACGACGAGGATCGACGAATCAGATATGATGAAGGCCTTAAGCAGCACCGTTCACGAGTGTGGCCATGGCCTGTACGCGGTCGGCTTAGATGAGGATAACTGGTGGAACCCGCTTGGCTGGGATCGAGACCTCACGGTGCATGAGTCACAGAGCCGGTTCTGGGAGAACCACGTCGGGCACCGACAGAGTTTCTTCGACTACTTACTCCCTGTGTTGAACCGGCACTTCAGAGGCGAGTTCGACGAAGTCACGTCGCGTGAAGCCTACGAGGCTGTGAACGCGGTGAAGGAAGACAACTATATACGGACAGAGGCGGACGAGCTCACCTATCACTTACACGTAGCGATTCGCTTCGAGATAGGACGAGACCTTATCAACGGGGATCTCGCCGTCGACGATTTACAGGAAGCGTGGAATGAGCGCATGGAGTCCTACCTTGGCCTGTCTCCGGACACGGTGAAAGAAGGTGTCCTCCAAGACATCCACTGGGCCCAGGGTCAATTCGGTTATTTCCCAACGTACACGCTTGGGAGTATGCTCGCCGCGCAGCTCAACGAGGCTATCGAAGACGACGTTGACGTTGACGGTGCGATTCGCAATGAAGATTTCGAAGAAATCCTGGGATGGCATTCACAACGCGTTCACCGTCACGGTCAACGCCTGACCACCCCTGAGCTCATACGATCCGCTACGGGTGGAGAGCTCCGCGTTGACGCTTACTTAGACCACATCGATGCAAAGCTTCACGACGTTTACGACGTGCGCATGTAATCCGTGGGTTTTATTCACTAACCCTAGGTATATTCCCAGTGTATGCCTGAAAAGTCGGACGTCCAAGATCAACTCGATGACTTAGACGCCCGCATAACACGCTTGGAAGCAGAACATCCAGACGTAAAAAGCGGTCCAAACATCAACGAAACTAGCGAAGAGGACAACCAGCAAGGCGGGAGGACCCACGAGACTGAGGAAACCGAACGTGACTCTGCAGGGTTTAACCTCGGCACTGTGATGGCGTGGGCCGGGTCTGTCATCCTAGGCCTTGGCTTCATATTCCTCATCAGCTACGCTATCAGTGAAGGATGGATACCGCTCAACGCCCAGGTTGGCTTAGGAGTACTGCTCGGCTCCTTAGTGACTATAGGGGGTCACTGGCTGCACTCATCTAAGCCCTTACAAGGCAGTCTCTTAGCCGGCGTTGGCCTCGTCGTGGTATACTTCTCCGTGTTCGCAGGACATGTTCTCCCTGCCTATCAACTGGCCACGGGCTTATCGTATCCTTTGACGGCAGCCCTCTTGATACTCACAGCGACGGTGTCTATCGCATTGTCTCTCAGGCAAGACAGCGGTGTGTTACTCGTCGAGTCAATCATCCTGGTCTACTTGACCGCGACAATCGGTGACTTCACCTCGTGGTTGAACTGGTTCTCACTGGCATACACAGGTGTCTTGATGATTAACACAGCGTATCTTGCTCATCGTAGGGAGTGGCAAGGCGCATTGGCGTCCCTCGGCATCCTCAGCGCCATGTTCACATTCATCATAGCCGCCGTGATCGAAATGCAAAATGTTTCATTAGCCGGTGTGTCTCAACCGGTGACAACATCGTTGTTCATAGCAATTTTTTCGATTACGTTCTTGACGTTGAGCCTTCTACGCGATAACGCGACGACAGGGGGTTTGACGGTGCTAACAACATATGGTGCTTCGTTGATACCGTACACAGACTACGAAGGAGTAACCCTTGGGTTTGCTGCGCTCTTCCTTGCCTTGTACGCTTTCACAGCTAGAGAGAGCCGGTCCCACACATCGTATTTGGTTGGTGGTATTGCTTTGTTAGCAGCGTACGTACCATTACAGTTCGACGTGGTCATCGCACAACCGGTGTGGGCAGTTATGATGGCTTTGGTCGCATACCTTGATGGTAGACAAGACAATGTTCTTCTCCAGGTCAGCACGCACGCCTTAGGCGTGGCTGCGTTCGCCCTCACGGTGTTGAACCTCGACGGGGGATCGGCGAATCTGGCTGTGTCCGCGGTGGTTTTCTTGGCGTACGCGTTCACCAGCCTGGTCTACGCATCTGCTGAGCGGTTTGAGGCTCACCCGTATTATTTGGTCACGACGCTTGTTGCGGTGCTTGGTGTCTGGCAGTATCTTAGTGACACGTGGTTCACTGTTGGCGTCGGCGTTGTTGCAGCTGTGAGCTTACTCGTCGGCCAGCAAACACAGCGCCTTGTACCACGTTACACTGGCGTCGCTGTGCTTGGATTCGCGGTGGTTAAGTTGTTCGTTGTGGACACGTTATCCCTTAGTCCGGAGCTACGAATCGTGTCGTATGTGGTATTGGGTGTTATCATGCTAGGTATGAGCTTGTTCTTCACTCGTCAGCGCTGAACAAGGACATCTCTTCTTCGGACTGAGACCCGTGGTCGTTCGCTGGGGGATCGGCGTGTGCTGATCCTCCACTTTCCTGGTAGTGTTGCCTCGGGAAGCTATATGAGACACCTGTATCTCTCTGTTCAAGGCTTGTGAATGTTGTTGCGGATAGTGAGTTCACAGGCAGATCGCAACGGGTATGAGGTATGAGTTGTAGTGGTTACGACCGTGCGTCGTCGCAGAGCGTCGCTCTGATGCGAACGTTAACCCTTGTAAAAAGCGCTGAAGGCTTGATATGCGCTGTAGAGATCTGCTTTGCTGAGCACTTCTTGTGGGGCGTGCATGCCGAGCACGGGCACTCCGATGTCTAGCACCTTGGCTCCTCGGTTGGCGATGAACTTGGCGATCGTCCCGCCTCCGCCGATGTGGATTTTCCCCATGACACCGCTTTGCCACGGTACATCGTTTGCTTGCAAGGTCTGGATGACGGAGGAGGTGAACTCGGCGCTCGCGTCATGTGCCCCTGCTTTACCTTTGGAACCCGTGTACTTCTTGATCGATACGCCTCTACCCAGCAGTGCTGCGTTGCTTTTGTCTTGGACGTCGTTGAAATTCGGGTTGGATGCAGCGGTGACGTCAGCGCTGAGGACTTTGGTGTTCGCCCATACTTCATTGACGGTCTGCTCGGCGTCGGTGAGGGATAAGATGTCTTCGTATAACACGTTCCAGAACTGGTTCTTGGCACCGGTTGTTCCTTCACTCCCGATTTCCTCTTTGTCGTAGAAAACGGCGAGGCTGGTAGTATCTGACGGCGAGGTGGTAAGTAAGGCTTGCAGACTGGTGTACACGGAGCTCCTGTCGTCGTGTCCATACCCGGTGATCAGGCTACGGTCAAAGCCAACGTCGTGTGGGTCTGTTTGAGGTACGAGGCGGAGCTCAGCGCCGACGAGATCGGATTCTGTGAGGTCGTATTCCTCGTGAAGCAATCGCAAGGCGTTGTGACGGAGCGCGTCATCTTCGTCGTCACCGTGTCGGTTACCGGCTAAGGCGTTGAGGTCTTCGCCTCGAACAGCGTCTTTCATCTTCTTATCGAGTTGTTCTTGGCTCAAGTGCGGTAATAAGTCAGGGATGGTGAACACGGGGTCGTCTTGCCTGGAGCCAATGTTGACGGTAACTCTTTCACCTGCTTCAGTGTATGCTACACCGCGTAAGGATAGGGGGATGTTGAGCCATTGGTATGGTTTTATACCGCCGTAGTAATGGGATTTGAGGAAGCTCACATTGTCTTCTTCTTGAACAGGGAAGGGTTTGAGATGGAGGCAGGGGCTGTCAACGTGACTCCCAATAGCTCGAATCTCATCTAACCCGTTGTATGTGAACACTGCTAGGTTGCGCTCATGCCGCTTTGAAGCGTATGTTTCTCCGTGGTGGAGCTCGTCGACGTCGGACACCCATTTCACGCCGTCGAGAGCATCGATGACGCCTTTGATGACTTCTCGTTCGGTTTTATGGCTTTGAATAAATGTTTGGTATCGATCGCTGAATGACTCGATTACGTCATTGCTATACTGCGAGGCGGCTTCTTCTCCTTCTTTGGTGAATTCCATTCATACAAGGCTATGCTTTGACGAACTAAAATATGTTTGTCTCGCTTATCATAAAGTGTTTAAAGCTCTTCCTGCTCTTGGCTACTGATGATAGTTGGTTTGATCAGTGACTCCCATGATAATGAGGACTCATTAGACCAAGCTCTTTCGGCATTGGATCACGCTGACGTGATAGTGCACGCTGGTGATCTTTGCGCCCCGTTCATGATAGACATGTTAGATGACACGGGGAAACCCGTGCACGTCGTCTTTGGTAATATCGATGATCGGCATCTGACGACGAGGAAAGCAGATGAAGCAGACGCTGTTGAGCTTCACGGTAATGAGGCCAACGTTGAATTCGACGAGATCACGTTCTATGTCACGCACTTCCCCGATGTGGCTCGGTTAGCCGCGGAGAGCGGCGAGTACGACGTCGTCGTCCATGGCCACACGCACGAGCAACGACGAGAGCGAGTTGGTGACTGCTTGTTGGTAAATCCAGGGGAGTTACTGGGTCGACAGGAAAAACGGGGGTACGGGACGTATGACACGAATACGATGACGCTCGAACTGCACCGTTTAGACGATTAACCTTCTCCGTCGGTCAGGAGCGCAGCGTCACAACGTCGTCTTCCACGCATATCATGTCGTCGTCTGACAAGCCGCTCAGAGCTTCCTCCCAGCGGTCAGGGTATTTTTCCTTGATCGAATCGAGTGGTTTGTTTTCGTCTTGAACGTCTCTGAGTATGTTGGCTCTGGCTTCTCGAACGCTGCCTTCGAAGGCATCTTGTGTTGATGTTGGTGACACCCCGGTTTTGTCACTTGTCGCTACCAGGGCACCGTAGTCCATCAGTGCATTGTGCCACTCTCGGCTGCGCCCTTGGGGAAGTAGTTGTTCAGCCACGTCGTAAAGGTCGTCTTCTTCAAGTGATTCATCGAGGCCTAGTTCGCTGATGAGGACGCGACGTATGTTGGTGTCAACGGTTACAACATCGTCGTTGTAGGCGAAGATCTTGATGGCACGAGCCGTGTATGGACCGATACCGGGGAGTTCTTTGAGTCGTTCCGTTGTGCGAGGTACGCGGCCGTCGTGCTCGGCGATGATTTGTTGGGCGGCTTGATGGAGCCACTTCGCTCGATTATTATATCCAAGACCATCCCAGTGGTTGAGGATGTCTTTGAACGGTGCTTCGGCGAGGCTTCGAACTGTGGGGTAGTCGTCGACCCACGCAGTATATTTCGGTATAACTCGTGATACCTGTGTTTGTTGGAGCATGACCTCGCTGACCCATACTTCGTACGGGTCGTGTGTCTCACGCCAGGGTAGGTCACGGCCGTGTTCCTCGTAGAAAGACAGGATTGTGTCTTGTACTGTGTTGATACGTTGATCAGGTATGTTCACGGATCAGGGTAGCACATGTTTATTTAGAAGCGTTACGGAGAAGTATGATATGTGGGCGAAAGATGTTTTGTTGAACTCGCAGGCTATGCTCGTCCTGGCGATTATCTCAGGATTTCTCTTCCCAGACATAGGTAGTTTCATAGGTTCCTACATGGTTGTGGTCATCGCTATGCTGATGACGGTTTCGATGAGAAAAGTCTCTATTAGGGGTTTGACGTCGTATCAGTGGCGAGATGTTCTCGGGTTGCTCGCTGTGAACTATGCCGTGCTGTCCTCTGTGTATTTCCTCGTCGCCTGGTTGTTGTTTGACGGTGTCTATCAATCAAGTATTATCTTGTTAGGGCTGATGCCGCCAGCGGTCGGGATTATCTCCTTGACATACCTCTTGGATGGTGCGTTGGAGACGAGTTTTGTCGCAGAGGTGTTTGGTTACGCATTAAGCCTCTTCCTCATACCGCTCGGGATGCATCTTTCATTGGGAGACACGGTTTCACTTTGGTCGATAGGAAAAGTCCTTGTGTACATGATAATCATGCCTTTCATCGTGTCGCGTGGGGTTCGATGGGCGGAGAGCAACGCAGCGGTCCTGACAGAGGAACGGTTCAAAATCGTGTTTAACATATCATATGCGTCCGCGTTTTTTGGATCGATAGCTCTGAATCGTGATCGTATCTTAGCTAACCCCGAAACGGCTTTGTGGATGGCTGCGATGCTCCTTTCGGTAAGGGTGATGATGAGTGTCATGACCCACTCTTGGCTAAAAAGCCGACTACGTCATCCTTTAGACGTTGATTTTGTCTTGTTTAGCTCGCTTAAGAACGGTGGTGCCGCGTTGGGCTTCGCGGTGATGCTGTTCGGGGCGGAAGCCACACTCCCCCTCGCGGTCAACGCGGCCGCTGCGGCCACACACATCGTGTTGTTAGAGTCCTACTTCCTCCCACGCACACGCTGATCCTAATGGAGGGTGCCGTCACGGACCTTGTCGTCGTAGGCGAACAAGGCGTAGCCGACGTCGACGGGGCGACACCCTGTCTGATTCGCGATGCGACGTATGGGCTCAATCATCACAGTGTAGTCGTCGGCGTCAAAGCTTTCTTTCCGACCCTCCACGTAGTCAAAACGGTTTAAGGACGCCCATACGCGGGTGTCAACGACGGCGTCTTCGTCGGGGCGTTGTGCTGCGAGCACGCACGACGCAGTGGGGGCTTTGAACCCGTTGAGACTGGTGAGAAGGGCGGCGCGGCTGAAGTCGTCCGTGACGTCGTATATGATTTGTGTGACTGTCTTGCATCGATTATCAGGGTTTTTCTTGACGTGATAGGCGCTCCGCGTCGATGATTCGTATGCTATATCGTGGAGTTGGTCTCGTGTGAGGAATCCTTGATCGTGGTATGTCTCTCCGAACGCTGCTAGGCGTTCTGGGAGGACTCCCTGTGTTTCTTCGTAGTATGCAAGGTTGTCTTCGATGAAGCGTTGATCAACGTCCATGTATTCTATCTCTACTTGGATTGGAGTGGGAGAACGTTGTTAAATAATTTCTTCTCTGTTCGTATTATGCGGGCTCGATGGTTGTTCAGTGATTCACGGTTTGTTTTCGCGGTAAGCATTGTAGCGGGTTTGGTGCTCCCGGATGTGGCATCGTGGATGGAGCCGTCCTTGTTATGGGTGGGCGTGGTGTTGATGACAGCGACGTTGCTCGATGTTGACTTGGGATCGTTTCATTCGTATAAGTGGTCGTCGATTGCTAGTTTGCTCGCGTTGAATTACGTGTTACTGTCAGGCTCGTATGTGGCCGTGTCGTTGTTGTTCACCCCGCCGGTTTCCTCTGTCATCGTGTTGTTAGCGTTGATGCCTCCCAGCATAGGTGTGATTAGCTTGACACATGTTTTGGATGGAAACCCTGATATTAGTTTCTACGCTGAGTGCGTGGCGTACGCGGTGAGTCTTGTCATCATACCGTTTGCCTCAGTGTTTTTCATCGGGGGGTTGACGTCGGTATGGCCGATTATTCGCATCCTGGCTTGGTTGTTAGTGGTCCCGGTCCTGGCGTCCCGTGTGCTGCGGTGGGTGCTTACGCATAGGTTTTCGTCGTTCGCTGGATTTGTGAAACCGGTGTATTTGTTGGCATATGCCGTGTCGTTTTTCATCGTTATCGGCGTGAATCAAGAGCAACTACTGGGTAATCCTGGTGTTGTCGCTGGGATAGGGGGAGCCCTGGCAGCTGTCAAGGTGTTCGTGAGCTCGGCTGTGCATTTCTCATTGCGGGACACGCTTCGGCGGTCAGGCGACGTTGACGCTGTGTTGTTCGCGTCGTTCAAGAACGGAGGCATGGCGGTGATCTTCGTCGTCGCGACGCTTGGAGCCGGGGCGTCCCTCCCCTTAGCTGTTAATTCATTACTGGCTCCGTTCCACATTGTCTACTTGGAACATTGGCTTTTGCCCGCTTTGAAATAAGGCGGTCGTGACGGGGTTATTCTGTCACGTGGTTGTGAGCTGTTTCGACGTCCATCGTGGTCGTTATGTGTTGCTTCCAGTCGGATCGGATCTGCTCAAGTCCGTCTAGGAGGCGGTCTTGATCATCGCCGGGTATGTCTTGTCCCCAGAGGACGAAGTATCGGTTGATATGGCGCCAGTACTGTTCGGGGGCGACGTCTTCTAATCTTTTCTCAGTGCCGTTTGGCTTGTCTGTGTTGACTAAGTCGAACACGTTGCTGATCCGGTGGACGTGGGTGTCGACACATATGGCTGGTTGTTCGAAGACGGTGCTGAGGACGAGGTTCGCTGTTTTGCGACCGACCCCTTTCAAGGAGAGCAGGTCGTCTCTGTTGTTAGGGACGTCGCTGTCAAACTCTGATACGAGGCTGTCTGCGGTTGTTATGACGTAGTCGGCTTTGCTCTTGTTGTAATTAATACTGCTGAATATGTTGAGTACGTCATCGTATTTGGCTTGAGAGAGTGCTTGGATCGAAGGGTATGCTTCGAAGAGGGCTTCGGCTGTTTGGATGGTGCTTTCATCCCTGTTCTGAGCTGACATGATAGTGCTGATGACGACCTGCCACGGTTCATCCCAGCCTTCTGCTGCGAGTCGGCGAGCTGTTTCTTCGTACGTGGTCTTTGAGCGGTGAAAGAGGTAGAGAAATCGCTTCGTCTTGTCTTCAGGGAGTTCAACGGTCATCGCCATCACCGTGTATGTTACCGGACTGTTCTCTGTCTTTCAGTTTGTCAAGGTTGTCTGCTGCTATTTGTGAAAGGTCGGCGTTGATCTCTTCTGCTATCAGAGCCGTGTACCAGAGCACGTCGCCAAGTTCGTCGCGGATGCGTTTATCTCTGTTTACGTCTTCGTCTCGTAGTGCTTTCTTCAACGACTCTGCTACCTCCCCTGCTTCTCCGTTGAGTCCGAGAACGAGGCGTTCAAGGAGGTTCTCGGAGGGTATCATGGTGGTCTTGGCTTCTGATTGATACTTGGTTAATTCCATACTCAAAAACAAGAGAGAATACTATTTAGAAGTGTTCAAAGAGCTTCCGAGCACGTAGTGGTATGACATGTCAAACACGTCGTCTCAAGGAAGGGCATGAACTACGAAGATGACGCTGAGGAGTTACGAGAGTCACTGCAACAAGATCTACGGTTTGCCCTGGAGCGTGAGGCCCGAAGGTACGGCTTTGTCGGAGACGGGGAGTCGATGCGACACCCCGAGCTCGACCTCCGGTTGACCGTGCGACTGGAAGAGGCCACATAAATGTTTAAAAACACCGGGGTTCTTTTACAATATGGGAGTAACAGTGAGAGCTGGTGCTTACCATGTTCTCTCCTTCTCCCGTGATATATTATGACTGATGAAGATTACTCTGAAGATGAGATTAAGACGTTGGTCGTGAAGCTCCACGACGAGGGACACCAACCATCTGTTATTGGTATGAAACTTCGAGACATGTATGGTATCCCTGATGTGAAAGAGGCTACCGGACAATCAGTCACGGCGATCATAGAGGAAGAGGGTGACGGCATGGATCTCCCGGAAGATCTTCGCAATCTTGTTCTCAAGGCAGCTCGTCTCCGGGAACACTTGGAGGAGAACGAAAATGACGCAACGGCTATCCAGGGCTTGCAGAAAACCGAGGATAAAATCCGGTCCTTAGCTGATTATCATCGTGGCGCAGGAAACCTCGATGAGGATTGGACGTACGATCCTGAAACGGTTAACATTCTCCTCGAGTAAAAGCAAGGTCACTCGCCTGGCCTCGAGCCCTTAGCAAGTCTGTTGTCCGCCTCAATAGGGCTGCTTGGACTGTTTTTGTCTACTTCTTGGTGGCTTTGAGAAGCACAGAGCGTTCACCGACTGTTTCATAGCCGAGGCGTTCGCCGAGGGTGCCAAGATTGTTTTTTTCTTCTTTGCTTAGTTTGCGGTTCCATTCGTTGTTTGCGTGCTGGTTGAAGTATAGGATGAAGTCGTCTATGGTTTGGAAGTGATACGACGTTGACACCTGGTATCGTTCGACGTTCAACGCTTTTGTGAGGAGTTCTAACAGGTTGAGTCGCTCCTGGTAAATGGATCCCTTGATTTCGGGTTGGAGGCTTTCGAGGACGGTGCAGTACTGACTGGTTTCATCCGCTGTTTCTATGATGAGGGCGCTGTCTTCGGCGAGTGCTTCTCGTAACGACACGATGAGGTTCCGTGGTCGTTTCGGCCAGTCAAGCCAGGCGGCTATGATCGTGTCATACTCTCCGAGTTCTGGGAGTTCGTTGTAGTCGTTAACGTTGTAATGGTGATCGACGGTTTCGGGTGCATCGGTGATTGATTGTGCGAGAAGGTGCGTGGTGTCGAGGTCGTCGAAGAACGATGCTATGGTAGCTCCGTAGTCTCCGACGAACAAGGCTTTTGGCGGTGTGTCGAGGAGTTGTTTGATTGCGCCTATTTCTCGGTTGTGCGTGTAGCTGGGATGGGCTTGCCAGTCTCGTAGTTCGTTCTTGGTCATACTCTTCGACTGCTGCTATCGTCGTATCATAAAGTCATCGTAGCTTGACGGATTATCAATGCTTGCTTCCTCCACTGCTTTGACGGTGCTCAGCTGTGGTCCGTCGCGCACCGAGTTGACCACGGCGTTGACGTTTTCTTCCTCGCCTTGTAAGACCATTGTCACGGTGCCTTCATCGTCGTTTTTCACCCAGCCATCAACGTTGTGTGCTATTGCGGAGCGACGTGTATAGTTCCGAAATCCGACGCCTTGCACGTGGCCTTCGACAACGACTTGTCGTGTTATCATAATACATGTGAGAGAGTCGTGGTTTTTATCGTCTGCCACGTGAACCCGTTGGAGGTGAGCGTTGCTCGGATAAGTAGTCGGTGATGCGTTGTATTCGGCGTTGTGCTCGTGGTCTCACCGCGTTTTGAGCTTCTTGGTTGTGCTTGACGAACCGCAGAGCGCCGCTCCACCAATGATTACCTCGTTGTTCTGCGAGGTCTATGAATTCGTCGAGGTCTGTGACGAGTGAATCTTTATCCGTGGGAAAATCGTGGTTTCGTAGGCGTGTGAGAAATGCGTTGGTCGGATCATACCACGTTGAAACGTCCTCTCCGGGGATAGTGGTTTCTCCTGGGAGGTTCACGTAGGTGTTACTAGGCACTTCTTGGCTGTCGATGTGTGGGTTGTAGTCTCGGATGACGTGAGTGGAGGTGTCCGCTTGTTCAGCAATGGTTTGCACAGAGCGATGATTGTTAACACGGTACGTGGTCATCGGAGAGGACCGGACTGTGTCTCGCATGTCGTTGTAGATATCTTGTAAGGCGTTTACTTGTATGGGGTAGTGACGTGTGTCACTCCCAGCGGTCCCAAGCAAGTCGTTTATTTGTTCGTCGTCGCTATTCTCAAACATCGTCTGCAGCCCGGTGTAGTAATGTTGCTCGGAGCCTTGGTCTGGTTGGAGGTACTCACCGATGCTGCGAGCCTTGTTCCGGTTGCCAAGGCCGGAGTGGTACATGGTCGCGCTTTCGAAATACGGTGTGTCGTAGATGAGCATCTGGGCTTTCATGATGTTTGCTGTGAGCTTTGCCATCACCGGGTTGTCACAGCGAGGCAGGGGTTGTTCCTCGCTGATCCGTTGCAGGTGGCCCCTGCGTATCTGGCCCACGCCGCACGCAGCGTATGACTGTGCGTCTGGGTCGAATGCGCTTTCAACGCCGAGTTGTGCCACGGTTCCTACGGGGAGGTTAACATCGGTGAAGGCGTCTTCGTAGAAGTGGAGGAACTCACTGTGTTCTTCGACGTTATCAGCCAGCGTGGTCCGCCGTCCTGACGTCCACGTCACGTCAACGTCATCGTTTATCGCTTCGTTGAGTTCTCTGGCCTTCTCCGGGTAGTTAGAGGTAATACTCGTGGATATGCCCGGGTGTAAGGGGTTCGGAAGGCGTCGTTGTAAATACTGAGGGGTCCACGTTGTGTTTTTATCCAACGTTGTTATAGATGAATCCTTTGCGACTTGTTCCTGCGTGGTAGATGCGAATAATACTTCGTCGTCAGGCGTTGTGAACACATCTTCCCACAGGCGCGGGGCGTAGCTGGGCACGTGTTCAGTGAGGATGTCTTCATGGGTGAAGAACCGCCGTGCTGCCTTCGATTGAGGCGTAGGTTCGTTGTCAAGGACCGCCCGCTCTGCTTCGTATAGGTCTGCGTTGAGCGAGGATGGTTTTAGCGATTCAACGTTGGGTTGTTGGCCTTGTGCGATGGACGGCGTGGTGCAAAGCGCTAATGACAGGGTGCCGTAAGATACGAATTCCTTGAGGTTCACGGGTGAAAGGGAGTAGCCCCGCCCGGATTCGAACCGAGGTCACAAGGTCCAAAGCCTCGTATGATTGGCCGCTACACCACGGGGCTGTACACCTGTGACGAACCGTCAGCAATTTAAATAGGTTCGGAGTAACTCAATTGATTTATGTCTTCATTAGACCAAGTCGTGGATGAGGGTTACGCATCCCGTGACGACCCCCCTGTACCCGTGGATGAACCGCGATGGTTGGCTAACGCCCGGGAATATGTTGATGACACTGTGGGTAGGCCGCTGGGGAAGCTCGGGCTGTTCGCGGCAGATTCTCGTCGTCGACGTACATATCTAAAAGAAAATATGAGCCGAGTTAGTGGTTTCTCAAAGGTGGCCGCATTGACCGGGGCGGGCTCTCAGCCGTACTGGTCGCTCAGTATCATAGACGAATACACTGATGCCTTCGAACAACATACTGGTAGCTGGTCCGATGGTGTTGGGGAGAGCTTCGACGCAAACGATATCAGCAAGTTCCACATACAAATCGTTGACCCAATCAGTGCTTCAAGCACGTTCCTGAAAGGATCAGGAACGCTGTACGCCCTTCACCAAGTCGGGGTGCCAGCAGACCACGCTGCTCAAGGAGTAGGAGCTGCGCTCATAGGCAAAGGCGTACAGGCAGGCCTGAGAAACTATGTCTTAGATGCCTATGATGAACACAGCCCGGGACCATTCAATTTCTTGATGAGTCCGTCGCCGTGGGCATGGCTCGGAGTAGGTAGTGCTCTCAAAGCATTTTCGTACGTTACAGGTGATCATGGCTCAACCTGGGAGGAGGCACCTGCAAGCACGGTAGCCAACGCTCGATATAACGTGCCGCTAGAGGACAACCAAGCATCTATTAACACCTACGAAGTTGAACAACTATATGATTCATAACCCGACGCGTACGGTTATACTTGTATTGGCGGTGTTTGGACTGGCACTCCCTGTCGTGGCTGGAGAAATCGAGGAGGCGTACGACCCAGGGAGTCTCCCAACCCCGCTCAAGTCATTGATAGCGGAAGAGCACATCGTTGTCTACGCGACGAATGGGTCCACGGCTTGGGACGCCCGAACCGCGGATGATACGAGGACGTACTCGTTGAGGACAGATGAGTCCGGGAGGATAACATCGTTTAACAGAACTGTCTCTGGTGACAAGACCTTTGAGATATTACTCGAACAGTCCGTTCTTACACAGGCCGCAGAAGCTGATAATGCCCAAGCCAGCTTAGTCGACGCCTACCAAGCCGGACTCATTGAATATCGAGGCGTAGGATTCTGGGATGCAGCATTGACAAAAGCAACGAAGGCGACGACGTCGACAGCGACGGGGATGTATAACGGGGTTACGGCTGTCGCCTCATGGGTTACGTAAACATATGCGTATTGAGAAGGTAACCCTTCGCAACATTCGGAGCTACGAAGAAGCCACCGTCTCCTTACCAGACGGCATAACGCTGTTGAGTGGGGATATCGGTAGTGGGAAGACTAGTATTTTGTTAGCAATTGAGTTCGCCTTGTTCGGCATAATCAGAGGGAGTTTCTCAGGCACGTCATTACTCCGCCACGGCGCTGACAAGGGCAGCGTCACGCTGACATTCACCGTGGACGACGACCAGGTAACCGTTCACAGGGCGTTGAAGCGGACGAGTCGCGGGGTAAGACAGCAAAGCGGTTGGTACGAGGTGAACGGGGAGCGAGAAGATGCAACAGCTCGTGAGATCAAGGCAGAAGTCATAGATCTCCTGGGATATCCGTCAAGCCTCGTCACAAAGAGCAAGTCCATGTTGTACAGATACACCGTTTACACCCCGCAAGAAGCGATGAAGGAGATTCTCCGCGAATCAGCTGATCAGCGATTGGAGAAGATACGCAAAGTCTTACACTTGGATAAGTACAAACGGGTCAAGGAGAACGCCAAATTGTACGCGCGCGAGCTCAAACGAGAGATAAAGAACGATGAGGAGAACCTCCCTGACAAATCGAGTGTTGAAGAAAAACTTGATTCATACGAAGAACAACTAGGTGAATTAGAAGAGGAAGAAGCGGCGCTGATAGATGAGAAAGCCTCGGTGGATACATCCTTAGACGACGTAAGCGATGACCTCAACGAGTTAGAAGCGGAGCGAGAGGAGCTCAACGAATTGGAAAAAGAGTATGAGCGAGTGAAGTCACGACTCACCACGGTATCACAAGATATCAAAGAAGCAAAGGAGGACATTGAGTCAAAGCAAAACCGTGTGAAAGACGACTTGGAGGAACCGGAGAGCCCAGCTGACAAGCCCGAAGAAATCCGTGAAAAGCAATCTAAAGCTGAGCGAGGCGTGGAGAAGCTCAAGGACAAAGCATCGAAGATACAAGGAGAGCTACGGGTGATCGAGGAGAAGATAAGCGACGCTGAAGACATCAAAGACCGGATCGGAGACCTAGATGAGTGCCCGACCTGCGGCCAAACCGTGGATGATGACCACGAGGAAACGGTTACCAACGAGCAAGACGAGCTGATAGAATCGTTGCAGGAAGACAAAGCGGAATATGAGGAGAAACTTGACGACGTGCAGGAGAAACTAACAACGTTCAAAACAAAGCGAGAGGAATTACGAGAGCGCTATGAAGACGCACAATCAGCTAAGCAAGCTCGGGCTACCTACAAACAGAAGAAGAAACGTAACGAGGAGCTCAAGGAAGACATTACCTCGCTGCAAGAACGAGTTGACGATAAACAAGACGTGCGAGACGAGGTTAAGAAGAGAAAATCCGAGTTAGAAGCCGAGATCCAAGACTACAAGGACTTACAAGATGACGTGGACGAGCTCAAAGACAAACAACAACGTCTGCGTGAGAGAAAAGAGGAGATAACGTCGAGCCTCGCCACGTGTAAAGAAAAGCAGAGGAGCATCGCAGACAGGCTTGAAGAAGCCCGGGAGGAACTCGAAGCGTTTGAGGAGCTACAAGCAAGTATTCAGCGCCGCCGCACGACTCATACGTGGATCACGGAGCACTTCGCTAATCTCTTAGACGTCATCGAGCAGCATGTCCTGCTCACAGTGCAGCAGCGTTTCGATGAAAGCTTCCGATCATTCTTTGAAGCTCTTATCGATGATGAGCAGTTACGAGCTGATATCGACACCGAGTTCACACCTCGCGTCACACAGCAAGGCTACGACGTCGACATCGATGATTTGAGCGGCGGTGAGAAAACCAGTGTTGCGCTAGCGTACCGGCTGGCTATGAACGATGTTATCAACGACTACATGGAAGAGGTACGGACAGATGATTTGCTCGTACTCGATGAGCCAACGGATGGGTTTAGCGGAGAGCAACTCGACCGCCTGCGTGACATCTTAAAGGATTTGCAGGCCTCGCAGATCATACTGGTAAGCCACGAGGAAAAACTTGAAGGTGTGACTGAGCACCTGCTGAGGGTGAGAAAGGTGAACAGTCGGAGTGAGGTGACAAGGTGATTCGGCCAGAGATCGTTGTGGTTACGAGCCAGGTGTTGTTCTCGTTGAAGGATTTGCTAGCACGATATTACATGGAGCGGCTAGGCTTCACGGCTGATGCGTTCTTGCACCCGTGGTTTGCGGGTTTCATCGCATTGCAAGTCGTGGCGATGACCGGGCAGCTCTACGTCTTGGCTAATGTTGAGTTGGGGAAGACGATGGCGTTGTTTGGTGCTACGTCGATAGCCGTTGCAAACATGCTTGGCTTCCTGCTACTCGGTGAGGTTCTCACTGTCTGGGAGTATACAGGGGTCGCTGCGGCAGTCGTGGCTTTCCTTATCCTAGCCGTTAGCTAGTAAGGCATGGATTCTCAGCACCGTCCTATGAGACAGGTCGCCGCGTACCGTTTTGTTCTTTGATTCTAAGAAGGGAGGTTACAGGCTTAATCGTCAATGAACGCTGCCAGGGATTCATCCTCTGATGTCTCGACGGTTCCCTCTCCTTCTTCGTCGTCGGTGGAAAGGTGGGATTCAAGGAGTGTCTTGGCTTCGCTTAACATCCGTTCTTCGTAATCCGTGTTTGTCTCTCCGTCTTGTTTTTCCTCGTTGAGCGAGGTGAGTAACTCCTTCACTGTTCGGATTTCGTCGTCGAATGCGTGGTCGACCTGCCCTGCGTATTCTTGTATGAGTTCTGCTTCGATCTCGTCGTGAGTGCGGTCCTCGTCAACGTCGGCTGAGAACGACTCTGTTTGCAAGCTGTTCGTGTTTGTCAATACGTGGAATGCATCTTCGCCGTCGAGGTAGCTGTTGATACTGTCGAAGTCTATGTCGCTTATCCGCCCGCCGACGAGTTCGCCGTGTAAGCGAATCGTGACGATGGCGTCGCTAACTTCGTATGATCTGAGCTCGTTGATAACTGACTCTGTTGCGGTGTCGGGTTGTTGCTCGTCGACGGCTATGTCGACGTTGACGACGTCTTTGAGGCGTACTGTGTGCCGGTTGAGGTTGCCGTTGTCGTAGAGGTAGAACCCGCCTTGTTGTATGTCCTCTAATTCGTTGAACGCGGTTGGGAACAGTGGGCCTGGATAGACGACTGGTGCATAGCCGTTATCGGAGAAGTCGTCGTGGTCGACGACGTGTACGTGTCCCCCTGCGTAGTAATCAAAGCCGCGTGGGAGGAACCGTAGTGCTTTACTCTCCATCGGTAAGTCGTCTGGTTTGAGTTCGTCGATCGCCGTGTGGAACATGAACACGGTATCGCCTGATTCTTGGGCGAGTCGGTCTCGGTCGATGTCGTCGTAGCTTTGTTGGTCGAGCATGCCTTGCTCCCCGGATATACCTGTGAGTTTTACACCGGTAGGTGTCTCGGTGAAGACTAAGCTGTCGTCAGATGTGCGGGCGACGTTCACGCCTAAGTTGGCTTCTTCGATGACGTTCAGCATGGTCTTCCCCGTCGGTGAGCAGTCGTGACTCCCTGGTATGAAGTAGCATGGTATGTCGTGGTCGTTGACGCCTTGTAAGATGCGCACGACGGAGCGGACGAGGTCTAGGTTTGGGATCGCGGTGTGGAAGAGATCACCGGCGATGAGGATGAAGTCGACGTCGTTGTCTATGGCAGTCTCGCAAGCTTGTTGGAAGGCGTCGACACTGAGCTCTTTCATGGCGGGGTCACGCCAGCAACCGATGTGCGCATCTGCTATGTGGACAAATCTCACTGTGTCACCTGTGCTATGCAGGGTTTAATTGCGTTACGGGTTGAAGTAGTCAAGGACGTGTCGGAGTATCTGTCGCTCTTCATCGTTTGAGGCGTACGTGTCGAGTATGTAGGAGGCTATGGCGTTGTCTCCTCGTGGTTCGTCATCGACGGATCCGAACGGCGTGTAGCTTATCACACCGTGCGATTCACTGCCCGCGTAGCATTCAAGGATGCCTTGTTGCATGTATTCGTTGAGGTTGTCCACGACGAGGCTGTGAGGGTGCTGTGTTACGTACTGAACGGTGCGTGGTTGCGGGGTTTGTTTGATAACACTCAGGGTTTTCCCGGAGTCGTAGACGGCGTCATCGGTTCCTACCGTGATGAAAAGGGTTTGGTCGTCGCGGCTCCCAACGGCGTCGACTAACCCATCGTCGAATGTTTCTTCGATGTGTGCGTTGAGGTCGTCGATGTGGTTATCAACGTGGTCGTCTAGGTGATCTCTGAGCATGGTCTTCCACGACTACTACTTGCATTAAACAGTGCTCCCTCTGTTCTCGGACGGTTTCCGAACCAGTAGGAATAAAAGGCTGTGCGCACCGTTTAGTTCGTATGCCGGAGCTTGGGTTTGATCCGACAAGTAAGTTAACAGAGGAAGTACTATCGTTTGAAATAGAGTACGAGGACGTGTTCAGTTTGCAACGCCTCTATGAAACAGGTCGTCAGTGGACAGAGGACAACGAGTTCACAAGCACGGACACAGGTGACGGGGAGATTGAAACACTGTATCATCACAAGGTCGACGAGGGAGGAAGCGTGGAACACAGGATATGGTGGCGTGCGACCCGATCCCCGGACAACCCGTACTTCAAGTACTTCCTCAAAGTCGATTTTAGAACGATTAATATGAGCACGGTACAAGTCACACGCGACGGTGAGCAAGTCGAAGCCCACAAAGGAGACGTTATCATCAATGTGTCTACGTACCTCCTCTTAGATGCTAATGGTAACTGGGAGAATTCAACGTTTGGTCGATGGTTCCACGATTATTTCAGGACGCGGTTGTACCAGGAACGAATCGATGAACAACGGTTGCAGCTCTGGCAACTCGCGAAAGACTTCCAAGGCGAGCTCAAACAGTTCTTAGAGCTGAAACACCCTGAGCCCCGCCAAGAACAGTTCCATCCCCGCCACAAGGTCTGACAAGCCATCCTTAAAAACATACGATGACACAAATAGTATAGGTGAGGATGGACGACATCGTAGTCATGGGGAGTAACACTGTCGACATATACGTTCAGGCAGACGTAGACCTCATACAGATATCCCATCCCTCACACGATGATGACACGCTTCTCGGATATCCTCTAGGCCACAAGGTACTCGCTGATGACGCAAGAACATCGGTTGGCGGGAGCGGAGTGAACGCAGCAACAGCGTTCCAACGATGTGGGTTTGACACGACGTACCTGGGGTGCTTGGGCGATGACATGTTTGGAGCGAACGTCCTCGAACACATCGAAGGAGAAGGCATCGCATTTCAAGGAAGCCTCGGCGACACAAACGGCATCGGGGTCATCCTCGAAAGTCAAGCTACGGATAGAACAATCCTTTCTTACAAAGGATGTAACAATGATTTAGCACGAGACGACGTACCTGATTCGCTGCAGCCCTCGTGGTTCTACACAAGCACAGTGATGGGTGAGACGCGCTCGACGATGAAACAACTCATCACCTCGTTTGATGAAACGAACACAGCGGTTAACGCATCATCGTACATAGCGAAAGAAGGAATCGAGGGATTAAAAGCAGTCCTTGAAGCAACGGATTACCTGTTCGTGAACCACGAGGAAGCACGACTACTCACCGGGGAGAAAACAATCATTCAGATGCTCAAAGCACTGAACGAAGTCGTTCGCGGCCAAACCTTCATCACAGATGGAGAGAACGGCGTGTATTATGTCAACGAGGAACCCAAACATATGATGCCACAACACAAAGACGTCGTTGACACCAGCGGTGCCGGCGACGCATTCAACGCAGGGTTCATAACAGCGATATCACAAGGCAAACCTGTCAATGAGGCGGTGAAAGCGGGGATGATACAGTCTGAGCACATCATACAAGGCAAAACGACCACGGAGAACTTACTGGACAACAACACATTACTTTCAGAACTCAATGACGACACACGAGAACCAACGGTGATACGATGATGGATAACCTACACAGCATAAGCAGAGACGACACCTATATGATCTTAGCCTACGATCAAGGCTTTGAACATGGACCCACAGACTTCGATGACAGCAACGTCGACCCCTACTACGTGTTTGACATCGCTCGACACGGCAAGTACACGGCGATAGCCTGTCAGCCCGGCATCGCCGAGAAATACTGGCACGGAGACTACAAAGACACGCCGTTACTTGTCAAGCTCAACGGGAAGACAAAGCTCCAAAGCGGCGACCCCGTGAGCAAACAACACTGCAGCGTCCGGCGAGCCCAAGAACTCGGAGCCTCCGCAGTCGGCTACACGATATACCTGGGTAGTGACCACCAACAAACCATGTTCCAAGAGTTCGGTAACATTGTCGAACGAGCTCACGAGATGGGCCTAGCAGCCGTGTGCTGGATGTACCCCCGAGGCAGTAACATAGAGGATGAGTTAGCCACCGACAACATCGCATACGGCGCCAGAATCGCTCATGAGCTCGGAGCGGACATTGTCAAAGTCAAAGACAACGGTGATCAGCCCGGGATGCATTGGGCTGTGCGAAACGCCGCCCAAACAGACCTCGTGGTCGCCGGCGGCTCCAAAACCGACCAGGAGACATTCTTCCACAACGTGGAACGAGCGGCAAACTTCGGTGCCAGCGGGATAGCAGTCGGTCGGAATATCTGGCAGAGTGACAAGCCACTAAAGCTCACCGCCGGTGTTCGACGCATCCTCTTCGATGACATGCAAGCTGAAGAAATCGTCGACGTCATGACCTAAAGGCATATATACGAGGCGACCATTATACTATACGATGGTCGTACTTGATGGGTGGCTCGGTGAAAAAATCCTCTCAAACTTTGTAGAGCCGAAGACGGAGCTCGAGGAGCACGAAAATGCCACGCTTCAATACAAGCAGAAAATACACGAACTCCTTCTCAAGTTACAATCAAACTATGAGGATTTGAAAGGCACCGTTGAAGAGGACAATGCAATGAAGAAAGACGTACACGTGTCAAAACTGGAGAACAAATTTCACCTCTTAAGGAGTAAAGCTGATGCGATGATGGATAAACTCCGGTTTATCACCCGCACACAGAACAAAATGGATGACATCATAGCTATCAACGACGATCAGTACCTCCGTGATAAAATAGACAATGTGAAAACACTAAGTGATACTGCTCGGGAAATGAGCCAGATGTTAGCTCATAATCCGAGCATGAGTGACTTACGAGAAGGTGGGTTAGAGCAGCTTAAGAACAATATCAACATGATGATACAATGTGTGAATCAAATCACGCAGGATGACCAACACCTCACTAAGATATATAGTCGTCTAAGCGATCTTTAGCAAGGCGATCCGTCGTGTTAGGCTAGCGTTAACGTAGAAGTCAAAGGTCGATGCGTCTTCGTCAACGACATCAACGATGTCTTGGAAGGAATCCTTAGCAGGGTAGCATAAGACACATCGAGACGTGTCTGAGCGAACACGGTCCAAGAACGCTCCGAATAACTCAACTGGGTCGTTAGATGTCGTGCTGTTCTTACCATACGGTATATCGGTTACAACGCAGTCACACGGGTATGTTTCTTCGGTTGCGTCACCGTTCACGAGCTCCGCTGACAAGTCAAATTCGCCCAGGTTTCGCTTTGCTCTGTCAATCATCCGGCTGTCATGGTCGATGCCGTACAGTTGATGTCCGAGCAAGCCTGCCTCAATTAATATGCCGCCCGCACCACAAAAGGGGTCAAGGACGCAGTTTTTCGGACTTGCTATGTTTACCATCGCTCTTGCCAGGCGTGGTTCCATCCCTGTTGGGTGAGATGCCGGTAATTTGTCGTTCCGGCGGTTCGTGAACGGTTCGTCATTCTCCCAGATGTGCCGTCCGAATGTGTGGTTGTCGCCTTTGATATGATAGAATTCCGCGTCCGGATTCTCAACATCGACTTGTAACTCTCCAGTCGTATTTGTCAATCCTGCTAAGAGGCCGCGATCCGTGGATTGATGGGATTGTCCTATTCGTAGGGAGTCAATTTTGTAACTCTCATCGGGGAATGCGTATTGGGTGATGTCTGCTTCTTCCACATCCCGAAGCATATCCTCCCATTCCTCTGTGTGCGCCAAGAGCTCGAAGGCTTTTTTCCCATAGCTCAGTCTGCCCAGTCTGTCGTGCAACTCGCCTAAATCGTCGGTTTCAAGCAATGCAAGGTTATCAGAGTAGTTTATTTCGTGGTTGGTGAAAAGCTGTTCGACTTCGAATTTGCTGAAGTCAAGGTTTTCTTTTGACAGGGTTATCCCGATTCGGTGATCTTCCATTATTTATAAACTGTGTAACTCCTTTGTAACAATTCTGAAACTGCTATAATCATCAATGTTATTGATTCATTCATCGAATTCATCTTTTCAGAATCCTCCAAACATTTATATAGTTATGCTTCCGATTTAGTATGTAACTGATATATAAACTGGACATTGTCCTACGAACAAACCGCTTCGGACACAAAAACCTTCCGAAAAAGGGTGTTCACAGGACAAATCCAAATACCAATAACAGAGAGGAGAGAACAAAACCATGGACGTAGACGAAAGCGAACTTAAGACAGGGCAGGCCAACATCAAAGTCTTCGGAGTCGGCGGAGGTGGCGGTAACGCTGCCAACTGGCTCTACCTTAAAGGAATCGAAGGTGCCGAAGTCATCATAGCTAACACGGATAAGCAACACCTTGACCTCGTTGAAGCCGACCGAAAATTCTTACTCGGCAAAGACCTCACACGGGGACTCGGCGCTGGAGGAGACCCAACAAAAGGCAAAGACGCCGCACAAGAAAGCATATCAAAAATCAAAGATAGTCTCAAAGGAGCAGACATGGTCTTTGTCACCGCTGGCATGGGAGGCGGCACAGGAACCGGTGGCGCACCAGTCATCGCCGAAGCCGCCAAAGAAATGGATGCTATCGTCATCGGCTGCGTCACAATGCCGTTCAAGATCGAACGAGCGCGAGTCGACAAAGCAGAACACGGTCTCCAAATGCTCCGTGACCACTGTGACACCGTCGTCGTCATCGACAACGAGCGACTTGTTAAAATCGCAGGCGATCTACCCGTCCGCCAAGCATTCGCGGTAGCCAACGAACTCATCAGCACGATGATCAAAGGCATCGTCGAAACGATTAGCACGCCCAGCCTTGTCAACTTGGACTTCGCTGACGTGCAAGCAGTCATGCGAGACGGCCACATCGCAAGCGTAGGCGTTGGCTCAAGTAACACGAAGAACCGAGTCGACGAAGCAGTCGAAGGCGCACTGAGCAATCCCTTACTTGAAATCGACTACGAAGGAGCCACCGGCGCCATCATACAAATCCAAGGTGGAGAAGACATGACTCTCGACGAAATCAGCACCGTCGGAGAACGTGTCACCGAAGCGATGGACCACGACGCCGAAGTCATCTGGGGCGCACAAGTCACAGAGGAAATGAACGGCGAAATCACTGTCATGACTATCATGACAGGTGTGAACAGCCCGTACCTGCTCGGAAAGAACCAAGAACAAGAAAGCGAAGAGGCTCGCCAAGAGCTCAGTAACGAGCTCGGCATCCAAATGGTGAAGTAACAGCGCAGGAATGCGTCACACCGCAGTCGCCGCGGCTTTCGCGGCGCTCACTCTCCTCTCCGCGTGCTCAGCGATACCCGCCTCGCCGGGGACATACGACGACTTCGCACAATGCCTCGCTGAGGAAAACGCGACATTCTACGGGGCCTACTGGTGTCCAAACTGTGCTGAGCAAAAGCAGATGTTTGCTGGAAGCGACGACGAACTCGACTACGTCGAGTGTAGCTTACCAAACAGAGGCGGACAGACCGCTATCTGCCAGCAAAAAGGCATCAACGCCTACCCGACATGGATCTTTGCCGATGGAGAACGTCAAGAAGGCGTGCTCTCCCTCGAGACATTAGCAGATCAGACTGGTTGCGAGCTACCAGAATAATCCTGGCACGCACTTCAAACCTGTAGGAGGGACGACACATATGCGTACAACCAAAGAAAAAGATCAGATAACCTTCGAAGTATCAGCAACGGACACTCAGCTCAACACGGCGTTAGAAGAAGCTCAAGCAAAGCTTGAACGATACTTCGACGACCAAACGCACCGGATGCTCCGCAACGCCGACGTGACACGAGATATAAACCGATCACAAACAGGTGACTACACTGTCACCCTCAAAGCCACGTTCACCAACTAATCCTTTAAACACGACACTCTATTCTTATCAGATATGAACCCTTGGCACGACGTATCCCCTGGTGAAAACGCTCCGTCCGTCATCAACACAGTGATCGAGATATCAAAACACAGCCGCATGAAATACGAGTTGGATAAGCCCTCAGGCATGCTCCGACTCGACCGTGTGGTGCACACAACTAACGTCTACCCCGGTGATTATGGGTTCATGCCACAGACCGTGTGGGATGATGAGGATCCTCTCGACGTCTTAGTCATCACAGACGAAGGCGTACTGCCCAACACGGTGGCCCGAGTCAGAGTTATCGGAGTGCTCCGCATGATCGACGATGGGGAGAGCGATGACAAAATCCTCGGAGTCTACGAAGATGACCCGCGATACAGCGACACCGTGGATGTCGACGACGTCCATGAGCACAGGCTGCGAGAAATCAAGCACTATTTCGAGACATATAAGGATTTACAAGATAAGGAAGTAACGGTGACTGACATAGACGGATTTGAGGCAGGACGAAACGCCGTCGAAAAAGGCCTGCGATTATACGACGAAGAATACAAGTGACGGAGATAACACACGTCATATTCGATTTTGACGGTACTATCGCGGATAGCTTCCACGTATTTATCGATGTAGCGAGAGAATTGTTTGACATCGACGAAGCTCTCACCGACGAGTTCGTAGAGGAGCTCAGAGGTCTTCGACGTGATGAGGTCATGGAGCGCTTGGACATCACGAGATTACAAGCGCTATGGTCGTATCGGAAAGGTCGACGCTTATTCACGGAGCGTATCGACGAGGTAAACGTGTTTGAAGGCACGGCGGACGTGCTCGACGTCTTACACGATTCCTACACATTAGGCGTGTTAACCGATAATGACCAGGATGTCGTCACGGACTTTCTGGCAAACCACGACCTACCGGTATTTGCGTTCGTCATGGAGAGCTCCGTGTTTCAATCAAAGACGTGGTCGTTGCAAGAAGTCATACGCAGAGAAGGTGTTGAACCTGAACAGGTAGTCTATGTCGGCGACCAAATAACAGATATTGAGTCAGCTCATCGGGCTGGCTGTGAAGCGATAGGGGTGGATTGGGGGTACAATACCGGCGCATTGTTACAATCGGCCGATCCTGAGCGGTTGGTGTCGTCTCCCGACGAGTTACCGTCGGTGATTCAATCGCTTTGAGGACGGAGTCGTCGTTCTTCCGAGCATGCCAAGACGTATAGTAAGTCGCTCAGCCTGTTGATGTATTCGTAGATGACTGGTCTGATGTCTTCGTCTCGCATCGCCGGCGTGAGTCGTCGTTCTAACCGCCGGCACTCGACGCGGGCTCGGTTGAGCCGTACACCTGTCTCTGTTCTGTATCTGACGAAGTGACTTATCTCAGGGTTGTATTCATCGATATAGTCTTCTAAGTCTTTGATGTCCTCGGCTTGTATTGCGTCGTCAACGTTTTTTCCTTGGTCGCCGAGGCTTATCTCTCCTGCGGTTTGCCATAGTAGGTCTTGGATGTCGTTGAGAATGTCAATTTTGTCTTGGTCGTCTAAGCTGACAATAGCTTCATCGGTGCTCGCTAAGAATTCGTCGAGGACGCCGACTATTTCGATGCTGAGTGCGTCTTTGTCGTAGTCTTCGCCGTCGTATCCTGTTGTGACGCCGTCGTCGCCGTTCCCGGTGTAGACCCGCATTTATTTGCGTTCCATGTAGCCGGTCTTGCCGCATGTCCTGCGGTCGTCGTGTTCTGCGAGGAAGTATCCTTTCCCGGCTTTAGGGGAGAACTTGTTTTTTCGTTTGACCTCCCCGTTGTCCACGTCGTAGAGATCCCACATCTGATATGTCATGATTCGCTTTCCTTCGCGTCTGCTTCTTCGTCATCGTCTTCTGCGTTGGCGGCTGTGTTTTTGTCTAGCATTTCTTCGTGTTCGAGGAGTTCCATTGCGTCTTCGTCGTGGTATTGTCGTGCTTGGACGGTGAACTGGTTGCCTCGTTGTTTGCTTGGGAAGTTGCGGATGATGAGTTTGTCTTTGTCGTCGTTGATGTGAAGGTGTGCTTTTGTCTTGACGTCGTGACGGGATGGTGTGGTACCATCGTATGTGACTGTTAATGTGTAGTGGGTGCGGGGGAGGATTGATTGTTGTTCGTCGTCTATTTCTACTTGGAGGGTCATACTTTAATCGCGTATTCTCCTTTGTCTGTGTGACCGGTTTTCTTGGCGATCATGCTTTTCTCTGTGTTGAGGATGAACATGCGTCCTTTCCAGTTCGTCGTGGTTCCTTCTGGTGGTTCATGGTCTTCGTGGTGTGAGTCGTCCATGAATTTCTTGGTTATTTTGCAGACTTTTCTGTTACTTCCCATGTTAGACCTCCTCTGGGTCGAGTTTGCCTAGGCCGTCTTGGCGCATTGTTAGGCCTGTCTTTGGATTATTGGTGTTCTTGTATGAGACGCTGATGATTCGTGCTTTGCATGCGTCGCCGATTTTTAGTGTTTGGTTTGTGTCTCGTCCGGTGAGGACTTTTTCTTTGCTGAAGCTGACGAAGTCGTCCATTGTTTGGCTGATGTGGACCATGCCTTCTGTGGGGCCCATGCTGAGGAAGGCGCCGAAGTCGGCGATGTCTTTGACTGTGCCGTAGACTACTTCTTTGTCTTCGGGTATGAAGGTGAGTAATGTGAACGTGCATTCGTAGAATGCGGCGCCGTCGCCGGGTATGATGCTTCCTTCTCCGACGCTTTCGACGTCGATGACGTCGATGACGCTGCCGAGTTCTTTGCTTATGTGTCCCTCGTATGATTCTTTGACTTGTGAGAGGATGCTTCCTTCTAGGTCGTCGCCGAATTTGTCTGGTGGGACGCGGATGTGGTCTTGTACGTTGAGTTTGTAAAACATTAGGCTTTGATGAGATGGCTTCGTTGCCTTGGTTGGTATACTGGTATGTTGTGTGCTTTGAGTTGTTGTGTTAGGTCTTTGTCGTTGGTGATGACCGCGCAGCGGTTAGCGCGGGATGCTGCGATTATGTCATCATCTGCGTATTCTGTGGTACTCGAAACGATTTTTAAACCTTTGCTTTGGATGAGGTCGTGGGCGGTGCAAGCAGGTTGTTCTCCCTGCTCACAGAGGGTTTGTAGTTCGCTGATGATTGCTTGGGTGACAGCGAGGTCTGGGTTGTCGAGAACCCTGTTTGCTTCTGTGAAGAGTGAGAAGGTGTCTGTGACTGTCATCAGCCATATGTTGGTGTCGACGATCGTGGTCATACTGTGAGGATGATTCCGTCGGGGCCGGGGTTCATGTAGGTGACGTTGTTAACTGTGTCTTGCACGCCGAAGTTTTCGTGGATGTGTCCTGAGAGGCTGAGAATCACGGGGTGGGCGTCGATAAAGGATCGGAAGCTGTTGTTCCCGGCTTGTCTTCCGCCGAGTCGGTCGAGGGCGGTGTTGTGAGGGGGTTGGTGTGTGACGAGTATGATGTTGCTCTTGGGTATCGGTGTGTTTTTGATGAAGGCTTCGAAGTCGTCGGTGGTGAAGCTGAAGCCTTCGCCGCCGTATCCGATGAGGTGGTGGTCGTCGAGGTCGATGATTTGTTTGTGGATGTATGTGATGCCGTCGGTGATGAGTGAGAGGTTGCGCAGGGTTTGTGGTTCTTCGTGATTGCCGTGTATGATGTAGACGTCGCAGGGGAGATCGCTCAGTGATTCGATGATTGATTCGATGTTGTGTCCGCCCATTGTGATGTCGCCGGCGCAGATAGCTATGTCTGTGTGGGAGGCGGCTTCTTTGAGGTCGGCGATTCGTTGTTGGTCGCCGTGGATGTCGGTGAAGGCGAGGATGTTCATCTTGTGTGATGGACGTCCTCCATGCTTTTAATGGTGCTGTGAGGGGTTGAACTGTTGGGGAGTATAGGCTTTCCTATAAAGATTTATATAAGTTTGATGGGGTTGTGCTTGATATGGTCATCCTTTTTGACAGGTTTGATATGCCTGATGACATCCTGGAAATTGTTTTTTCGACGCGTCAGCAAGTCATTGCTGCTACGTTACTCGTCGAGGAGTTTAAGGATAAGGACGGCGAGCTTGGGAAGACGGAGATGAGCATGTTTGCGAACTTGTTACATGACGGCGTCGAGGCGACCGTGCCGCACCCTGACGAGGAAGATGAGATGCGCGTTGAGGAGGTTTCGTATAATAAGCGGCAGTTCTATGATCGTATTCTCACACCGATGAAGACGATGGGGATGGTTGAGTATGATAATTATAATAAGAAGTATGAGCTCAGCCACCGGTTTAACAAGGTGATGATGAAGATTGGTTTGATGTGGTTGAAGGAGATCCGGAAGCCGAGTAATGACTTGAT
>ERZ1034569.66-NODE-66-length-34379-cov-15.065144_pt1 | contig 34379 bp, 38 predicted proteins | sample MGYA00520706_ERZ1034569 | MGnify/ENA primary metagenome ERZ1034569 (study PRJEB33760, sample SAMEA4777722) | hypersaline lake metagenome | biome: hypersaline environment; feature: brines | place: Spain | collected 2014-08 | depth 0 m ...
ACGACGTATGAGTTCAGCACTTCACAGTTTGGATGTACCTCGCTCACTCGTCGCTCGGCGACTTCCTGGTAGGAGATGTCAAGGACCTTACGCCGTCCAAAATTCGATGATTTACGACCTGCTTTGAACTGCTTTCGCTGACGACCACCACGTTGTACGCGTTGGCGGATGACGAAGACTCCTTGTTTGGCCTTGTATCCTAATTGTTTGGCTCTATGGAGTTTTGTTGGGTTGTCGACGCGTTTCGTCGCGGGTTGATCCCTCCATTCGATGAGTCGCTCTTGGCTCACATCGTTGTCCTGGAACGCGTCTCGCATGTATTTCTTGTAACCCATTATGATTCCTCCTCGTTGGTTTCCTCGTCAGTGCTGTCACCGTCAACGGGTACATCGGAGGCTGTGTCATTGGATTCTGCTGCGTCCTCTCCTGCCAGATCGTCTTCTTGGTCTGCTTCGTTGTCTTCGATGTTTGATTCGTCTGGTTGTTCGGCGTACTCGTCTTCGGTATAGGCGTGGATCTCTGTGTCCACGGGGTCTGCGATAACCGTGACTTTAGCAGGGGGGTTGCGAGCCCCGTTTGCCCAGATGACCTGGTTGACGCTGCTTGAGACTTTAACGCTGTCTTTGTCTGCTTTCATGTGCTTGGATAGGAATGATTTGACTGCTTTCACTGCTCGTGACGCTTTTTGATGAGGTGGTTTCTCTCGGTAGGCGTCGCGGAGTGGAATCGTATAAGTCCGTGTTTCTGTTATCATACGTCTGTGTCGTCTCTACTCCAGTGTCGTTTTACGGTGGTGAAACGTCCAGGGTGGTTTCTCGCCCCGGGCCCTTCGACTTTCTGGACGACCCAGAACGGCGCCCATCGTGTTTTCTTCCCTTCGTTGGCGAGTTTTTGCTTCTTGTGAGGTTTGTTGTATCGTGCCATTATGCTTCGATGGTGTCCTTTGCTTGTGATCGTGCTGAGGAGATGATGTCGTTGCCGTCGTCTGTGATCATGCGGCCTTTATGATTGCCTTCTTCGCCGTGCTCCACGTATCCTTCTTCTTCGAGTTGTTGAAGGAGGGTGCGGATGATCTTCCTCGACGCTGGGACGAACACTTCCGGTTCGTAGCCACGGTCTTTCTTGGTGCCGTATTTCCTGCTGAGCTTGTTCGTGCCGATCGGCCCGAGTTTTTTCACGCTGAGCAGTATGGCGGCTCCTCGCACATACCACCAGTCGTCTCGCTGTGGTGGGCGTTCATTGCCGTGACTTGTCTTGACGAACTGCGACCACATCGGTGCTCGCAGATCATCCTCAAGGCTGTTGGCAAGCTGTTCTACTGTTTCGTTATGGAGTTTGCTCATATTACAAAAGTACATTGTACGAGGACGCCGAACCATCTTAAAAAGGTTGGGGATGCTGCACGAGGTTAGCTGTGCACATATGGTCTTGGGAACATACTTATACCCCCTCGGGCTAATCAGCGTTGATAGTTATGAAGCAACTTACAGATGAAACGTTCGACGAATCGACAAGCGACGGGAAAGTCATCGTAGACTTCTGGGCTGAATGGTGTGGGCCGTGCAAACAACTCGCACCGGTCTACAAAGAGCTCAGCGAAGAATTCGATGACATCGAGTTCACAAAGCTCAACGTCGAGGAACACCAAGACGTAGCTTCATCTAGGGGTGTGCGAGGTATCCCCACACTTGTTTTCTTTGAAGGCGGTGAGGAAGTCGGGCGAGCACAAGGCTTCATGCCAAAGGATGCGTTGAAAAAGAAGATCACGTCCATGTTTGACTAAGATACAGGCGTGTTTCAGCACAACTTCGACCCGGTAGCGCTTTCAATAGGCCCTATCAGCATATACTGGTACGGCCTCGTATACGCTTCCGGGTTTCTCTTCCTTTACTGGTACCTATCACGGTTCAACAACGAATTAACAGGGGAGGCCGTCGACGACTACCTTGTCTGGGCCATACTTGGCATGATCGCGGGCAGCCGCCTCTTCACCTTCACTTTCTGGTACCCTGACCAACTCCTAGTGAACCCGCTTCGATTCTTCGCCATCTGGCAAGGAGGCATGTCCTTCCACGGAGGCTTCGCCGGCATGACCGTCGCCACATGGTTATTCACCTGGCGACGAAACCTCGATTTCTACGACATCGCGGATCACATCGTCGTACCAGCCGGGGTTTTCCTCGGCCTCGGCCGCATGGCAAACTTCATCAACGCAGAACTCATCGGCACACCATACAACGGGGCGTGGTGTGTTTCCTACCCGGCCGAACGTATGCAAGCGTTAGGACTCACCGACGTCTGCCGCCACCCTTACCAAGTCTACGCCGCGGTGAAAAACGCGGCGCTCACCCCTCTTTTTTACACCGCTAACATCGTCTACGCTCTTCCTAGCGGCACGTTGTTTTGGGGGTTCACTTGGCTGTACAGCGTGGCGCGCATCCTCGTCGACACATACCGGGTTGAACCCTCGATCATCCTCGGTCTCAGCATGGGGCAGCTCCTCTCACTCGTGTTCGCAGCGGTAAGTTCTTATATGCTCATACGCGTCCACCAACACAATGAATAACGCGCTCATTATCAACCTGAAAGCATACAAGCAAGCCACCGGGAACGCAACATCGCACCTCCTCGACCTCTTCGAAACCGTCACCGTACCAGACCAAACCAGGCTGATAATCGCAGTGAACCCCGTTGACACCAGGCTCGCAGCCGCAACATCACTACCTGTATACGCACAACACGGCGACGCAGACGGCTATGGCAGCCACACAGGCCACGTCATAGCTGAAAGCCTTGAAGAACTCGGTTGCGACGGTGTGCTCCTCAACCACAGTGAGCGACAACTCTCCGAAGAAGCAGTGAAGGAAACCGTGCAACGTGTCCAAGCAGCAACGGAACTCAACACAGTGGTTTGCGCGCAATCAGTTGACGAAGCAGCCAATATGGCACGGTTTAAACCCGATGTGATCGGCATCGAACCCCCTGAGCTCATCGGCGGCCAGACCAGTGTGAGCACAGCCAAGCCTGAACTCATTGAAGACGGCGTGGAAGCGACCAAGGACTACAACGTCCCATTGTACTGCGGGGCTGGTGTGAAGACAACAGAAGATGTCCGCCACGCAGTTGAGTTAGGAGCTGAAGGCGTCCTTGTAGCAAGCGGGGTGGTGAAAGCAGACAACCCCGCCCGAGCCGCTCAGAACTTGCTGGACGGGTTTAGCTCTGAACGATGACCGTCGTGGCGCCGATAGAACTCCCGGTTTGATTTGTCACGTTTAGCAACACCGTGTGTTGACCAGGACTCCACGTGTCGTTCGCCAGCAAGCCGAGTAGTACCGCGGTGTCTCCGGGGCGAATCGTCCTGTTAGTCGTGGTGAAATCCATGCTTGTACCACTGCAGCTCGTGCACTCCACGGAGAACGACGGGGACACATTGGTTGCTGCCGTGTTTCGGACCGCTACAGGCATCCTCACAACTGAGTTTTCAGGCGATGCGGGGTTGCTGTGGACGTATACGGTGTCTCCCCGGGGCATGTTATTCAGAATTGTCTCCCGCTCACTAGGGCCGACATCGTCCACGTTTTCTTGTAGTCCTACGATGGATTGTAAGAAGTAAATCCCTGTGCTGACCATCACCAATCCTAGGATGATGACAACCACGGTGTTAACGGCTAGGCGCATCTATTTGTCGCGCTTGGGAAGGTGAATCGTGCCGGCGACGATACTGGTGAATAAGAAGAGAAAGAACACCCCGATACCGATCGCTATCAATCCCTTGCTCGGCACTGTGCCGCCATCAAACAACAAATATAAGCCGTAAAGGCTGATGATGGTGCCTATCCACAAGAACTTGTCAAAGACAATCTTGAGGATTTGGAATTCTTCTTCGCGACTGAGTCGTAATTTATTGTCTCGTTGTAAAACCATATTATCCTATCACGCTCATAGTGATGTCACGACTTCTTGAAAACTCACCGTCAGTGGCAGTTGCTGTTATTTTACACAGATACGGAGAGTCATCTACCACATTTGTTATCTTTGTAGAATCCCCGGCTTCTGGCATTTCCATAATGACTTTGAAGCCCGCTGAAGAGCTAGAATCTATTGTTCGACTCGTCGTGGCAGTGTCAAAGGCGTCTTTTAGGTTCCCAGAAATGCCTGGTGAGCGACACTCATCGACTGTCAGATTGACACTTACACTACTAGTTTCAGAATTGTACACACCTACCTGGAACGATTTCGACTCGCCCGATCGACCTTCTAATTGGCCTTGACTCATTTCAAACGGGTTTTCAGAAGTTGGGTTCAATGTCAAGTCCTCGGAAGGTACGCTTTCAACGACGACTTGTTCTCCGCTGCTGAAAATGGTTCGTATGAAACTGATACCTGCTCCGATCATAACCATGGCGATGACGAGTATGACAACTGTGCTAATGCCGAGTTGCATCGCCGCGCTTCGATCACCGTCTGTCATCCGCATATCGTCTTCAACATGCTTTGCACCATATAAATGTTTATGTGGTTTCGTAGGCTTCGATGACAACTCGGTCGGTGTCTTCTGCGTTCTCAACGCGGTAGAGGTCTCCGTCAGAGCGATCAATGATTGTTTCGGCCAGACGAACCCCGTTGTCATCCAAGTTAAGACCTAGCAGGGTTATGTCAATCGAGCGACGAGTCGCGCGGTCAACCACGGGGAGCACTGCCTGTTCAGGTACTTCCCCTTTGGTTTGCAAGGCGTCTGTGAGAAGGAACACGTGTTGATCACCGCTAGAGCTCCCTAGCATCGACAAGGCCTTTTCTAATCCGCGGCCGAGGTCGGTTTCCCCGCCGGGTTTAACCCCTACGAGTTCCTCTGCGACTCGGTCTAAGTCACTGCCGAGCGGTGCGACACTCCGCACACCGTTCGCGAAGAACACGACGCCCACGTCGTCTTTGGAGACCCCGGCTTTGTAGGAGAGTGCGACAGCGGCCTTTTTTGCAGCGCTGAGCTTTGCACCGGTCATACTACCTGATACGTCGACGCAGAAAATGATTTCAGCATTACCCTCGCTTCGCCTCTCTTGGAGGCGTAGATCAGCGGGACGGATGTTCTCTCGGGCTCGACGAGCAGCGACTTTCACTGTTCGTCGCGTGCTTATATCTTGGTATGGTTGACTCGATGCGTACGGTTTGAAGCCTTGCACTTCTCCGGTGTGGAAGCGCTGGTTGCTCGCCTTGTCACCTATCCAGCCGTTTCCTTCGAGTTCGTCGAGTTCTTCGAGTATGAGGTGGAACGCTGCAACCTTGTTTCCGTGCGCAGTGACGTTGTAGTCGTCGTCGATGATGTTCTCGCGTTGTAACTCATCTACGTTTTGCTTGATCTGATCTTTGAGTTCTCGTTGGAACTCAGGGATGTTAGCGTTGCGTTCGATATAATCAGAGTCGTACCCGGTGAGTTCACGTATCATCGTATCCCCCATGAGGCGTTCGGCCTCCCGGTAATTATTCACTATCTTGTTGAACGCTACGTCAGGGGTGAAAGCGCCCACGTTGTGATTTGCTGCCTCCCGCACAGTCCGTCCTTCGTCGATACCGTCACTGTCAGCTTGGATGACGGTGTGCATCAGTTTCTCTTCACGGAAGTCTCGTTTCAGATCCCCGTCTGCCTCAGTCGCGTCGCCTTCGTCCTCGGGGTCGTGGTCTCCGTAGCCTCGTTCTCCTTGATTAACAGTGTCTGCTATGGTGTCGTTGTTAGGGATGACTCCCTTGTTCACCCGCCACGTTTTCCAAGTGCTCGCTGAATCGTTCTTCAAGGAAGTCCTCTGGTTCCTGTGCGTAGCGAACACTTGGTTTCAAACGTATCCTGTGAGCAAGCACGCTTGTCAAAGCTCTGCGGATATCATCTTCTGAGACGGTGCCGCGGCCATCAAGGTATGCATTGCTCTGGCTCCGCTCATACACGCCGATGGAAGCGCGGACGCTCGGGTGCTTTTCCAAATCTTCATCGTCTCGCAAACTGCGAATAAAGGTCAACAAGGCGTTTAATAAGGGCTGGGAGAATTCAACGATGTCCTCCCCGCTGTCTTCAACGATTGTAGCCTCCGTGCTGAGCGAAGCAGGCGGATTCATGTAGACGAGGTCGAACCGGTCTAGGAAGACATCACTTAAGGGCTCCGTGGCGTTCTCCTCCGGGTTCATCGTGCCTATGAAGAGGAAGTCCGCGTCGAGATCAACGTCGTACGCCCCGATAGTTGCTTTTCGCTCTTCCAACGCTTGCAACAGCGCGTTCTGTAGTTTCCCTGAGGCGCGGTTGACTTCGTCGAAGAACAGCACGCCATCATCGGCTTTGAACAACTTCCCTGGGGTGAATGCCTCAGGGCTCATCGGCCCGTACTCTAAGGCCTTCACGGGGTCAATGTCGCCGATAAGATCCTCGGGCGTTAAATCAGGACTCCCTTGAACGCGGACATAAGGGGTTTCCTCGTCCGAGGGTAATGCGTCAACGATCGCTTTGACAAGGGTTGTCTTACCAATCCCTGGTTGGCCGACGAGGATGATGTGTCGTCCTGTGAGTAACGCAGACTTAACTTGTCGTTTTGTTTCCTCCTGTCCATAAACTCCGTCTAACTCTGTTTCGACTAAGCTTCGTCGTTTTTTCTGATTTAACATAACACATGTGTAGCGTCGCTACGTATAAGAATCCCGTCCGTACAGAAAGCTTTAAAACAAAAGAGCAATGACCTTATACCAGATGATTCGAAAAAGAGGACAGGCAGCACTTGAATTCCTTATGACCTACGGCTGGGCGTTCCTAGTCATGATTGCAGTGATCGCTGGTATTGTAGCGCTGGATCCGCTTGGTGCGGCGCAGACGAGTATTAATACGTGTCAGATAGGAGGGGCTCTTAGCTGTGGAAGCGACGCCCTCGTCCTCTCAGCAGACGGTTCAGGTGGAAGCCTAGATGTTCGGTTTGAGAACGCGGGTCGTGAAAGTATCACAGTGGAAAACATAACCATTTCAAATTCTGCTGGTGATGGCAATGAGTCTATGGAAAACTCTTCTTTCGTTATGGCTCCGGGTGAGACATTTGATGTAGAATTTGGCAATCCTAACTCGACCATCGGAGGGGGCCTCGTGTCAGGGGACCAATACACCTTTGAGCTAAGCGCTGAAGTTTACACCACTCGGGTGGGTGATTCATACAGTCGTCCTTTGACAGGTCAGATCAGAGCCACCGCGAGCTAAGCACAGCTGACCTCGGAGGTGGCCGAAATGGTCACCTCTTTCACTCTAGACCTTACCACTAATCGTTAAATTCAGGACTATCTTTCTCTGATATTGCTACAGCCACTCACGACAACATTTTTAATGCAATAACCATACTACCTTACGATATGATTCGAAAAAGAGGACAGGCAGCACTTGAATTCCTTATGACCTACGGCTGGGCGTTCCTAGTCATGATTGCAGTGATCGCTGGTATTGTAGCGCTGGATCCGCTTGGTGCGGCGCAGACGAGTATTAATACGTGTCAGATAGGAGGGACTCTTAGCTGTGGAAGCGACGCCCTCGTCCTCTCAGCAGACTCTAACACATTGGAAGTACGCTTTGAAAATGCGGGTCGTGAAAGTATCACAGTGGAGAACATGACTATTTCAAACTCCGCTGGCGACACCCCAGATACCAACAGCACGAGCTACACCATAGCTCCTGGCGAGACACGAGACGTAGACTTTGGGGACCCTAACTCCACTGTGGGGGGAAGCCTCGTGTCAGGGGACCAATACACGTTTGAACTAAGCGCAGTTGTATACAATACTCGCGTCGGTGATTCATACAGTCGTCCTTTGACGGGTCAGATTAGAGCTACCGCGAGCTAATCCTAAATAGCGATGAGGGGTAGCAAAGCTCAAAGTAGTCTAGAGTACCTTCTCACGTACTCTTTTGCGCTCCTCATCCTCAGCTCAGCGATGGCTGCTCTTGTTCAGAACCGTCCGGACATCAGTGTGCCATCCCAGTGTGATATAAGCGCCCAGTTTGGCTGCATAGCGCACACGAACCAGAATGACGAGCTTCGCGTTCTCATGCGACCTGAAGGCGCACGAGCAGTGAACGTTACCAACGCGACTATGGCATACCGAGGGAACACGTCGTCTACATACTGCACGTTCAACACAACAGCTGGAGCTGTAGGGTCGTCAGTCTTAGTCAACGACGAAGATCAAGTAGAGGTGTTGTGCGATCTCTCTTCCCTCAATGATCTCCCAGATTCTTTTCTGGCTGAGAGAGAAGAGATGCAAATCGAATTTCGTTACAAAGAGAGCGGGTTAACGTTCTGGAAATCAGCGCAAGTAGACATTATTATATAACAAACCAGCTTTCTTCTCCATCATGACAACTAATCCTGTTCGCAATCTCGCCGAGGTAGAAGACAACGTTCGTAACTTCTGGGACGACATCGATTTACTCGAATCATTAGAAGAACAAAACGAAGACGGTGACCCATACTTCTTGCTCGACGGCCCGCCGTTCGCTAACAATGAGCCCCACATCGGCCATTTCCGCAACACCGTCTACAAAGACGTCTACATCCGGTACGCGCAGCTCCGCGGCGACAACACCCAGTTTCGACCCGGGTTTGACACGCACGGCCTACCTGTTGAGAACGCCGTGCAAAAAGAACATGGGATCCGAACCAAGGAAGACATCGAGGCGCTCGGCGAGGAAGCGTTCATGGAGCTCTGCCGCGAGCACGCCACGACGTACATGGAGGAGTTCCTCGACTCCTATAGATTACTAGGATCATGGTATGGGTGGCGAGAACCATACGTGACCTATGACAACTCATACATAGAGAGCGTGTGGCAATCCTTCCAAACAATTTACGACAAAGACCTTGTCTACCGCGGGAAGAAACCCGTGTACTGGTGCCCGGTGGATCAGACGACGATGGCCGGATACGAGGTCACCGACAGCTACGAAATGGTCGAAGACCCAATGGTCATCGTCAAATTCCAGCTCAAAGACAGAGATGCCTCACTCATCGCCTACACGACGACACCGTGGACGCTGCCAAGCAACGCATTCCTCTGCGTCCACCCGGATGAAGCCTACGTAGAAGTCCAAACCGGTGATGACACGATCATCCTCGCCAAAGAACGCCTCGAACTCCTCGAAGAAATAAGCGTCGACTACACCGTGCAAGACGAGTTCCCCGGGAGTGACCTCACAGGCTTAGAGTACGACCCACTCATCGACTGCACCGTGCAAGACCGACTCGCAGACGACGACAACGCTCACAAGGTCTACTCATCTATCAAGCTCCTCAAAGAACGTGTGTCAAGCGGCACCGCTGAGAAAAAAGACGAAGAAGCTAAGGACGTCCACGAACACTTTGTCACCGTGGATAGCGGTACCGGCATCGTGCACTGCGCGCCAGGCCACGGCAAATCAGACTACGAAGTCGGCTTGCACTACGACATACCGTTGATCAGCCCGTTGAACGACGCCTGCAAATACACGGGAGACGTAGAACCCTACGCAGGCATGTTCGTGAAAGACGCTGATGAACACATCGTCGACGATCTACAAAGCCAAGGAAACTTACTGTACACCACGCACATCACACACAAATACCCTGTGTCGTGGCGGAGCGAAGCCCCCTTGATATTCCGACTCAGCGATCAATGGTTCTTCGACGTTGAATCGGTGAAAGACGACATGCTCGCCTACAACGAAGACGTCGAGTGGCAACCAGGCTTCGCATATGAACGGTTTAAGAACTGGGTTGAAGGAGCAGAAGACTGGAACTTCACCCGGCAGCGATACTGGGGGATCCCCGTACCGTTATTCATCCACCCCGACGACCCTGAAGACGTCATCGTCATCGGCTCTGAAGATGAGCTTCGAAGCCGAGTTGACCAAGACCTCGACGAAGAGTTTGACTTACACCTACTTGATAACTTAACCATCACCGTGGATAACACGACGTACGAGCCACTCGGTGATGTCTTCGACGTCTGGTTCGACAGCGGTAACGTACCCTACGGATCAACCCACTATCCATTTGAGAACAAGGAGTTATTCGAAGATCACTTCCCTGTCAGCCGCATCAACGAAGCACAAGACCAAATCAGAGGATGGTTCTACAGCCTCATGTACGTATCAGCTGCTCGCATGGAAGAAGCACCGTATGAAACAGTGAGCATGCCAGGCTGGGTGATGAACAAAGACGGTGAGAAACTCAGTAAGAGCAAAGGCAACTTCGAACCCGTCCCGGACCTCGTCGACGAACACGGCGCTGACAACATCCGGTTCTACTACTGCTGGGACACAGACCCAGGGAAAGAGATGAAGTTTGACAAGGACACGATGGAAAACGAGTCAAGCGAAGCACTCGACACGTTGTGGCACCTCACCCAATACTTGAAAGACAACGTAGACAAGGTGAGATCCCTACACGACCTCGACGTGGAACGAGAAGACGAATGGGTGCTGCACAGAGCTCACCAGGTCACGAAAACCGTCAAGCACGGTCTGGACGCGTTCGAAATCGACAACGCCGGTCAAGGCCTCTATGACTTCATCGTGAAAGATCTCAGCCGAAACTACGTGCAGCTCGTCAGAGAGCGAACCCGCAGAGACTCCACGCCGTACCACGTCTTATACCACGCCGTGCATCACGCTGCGAAGCTCCTCGCACCGATAACACCGCACTTCTCAGAACGCATCTATCAAGAACTAAGCGATCTCGCCGCAGACGAAGGCATGGCGGAAAGCGTGCACCTCACGCGGATACCGACAGAGAAACAGCCCTTCGAAGCCTACGAAGACAAGGCTCTCGCGGACCAAATGATGACAGCACGAGATGTTATCCGCGCCGCTCTCGCTGCCAGGGACCGTGTTGGCCGAAGCATCAGGTGGCCGATTGACAACCTCCACGTTCATGCCTCGGCAGAAGTCAAAGACGCCGTCAACCGGCTCGACAGCGTTATCAAACGACGTGTTAACGCCGAGTCGCTTTCGTTCACTGATCGGCAGCCACCGGTGAAAGCCGAACCACGGTTTAAGGAAATCGGATCTGACCACGGTGAGAACACACAAGCCGTGGCATCAACGGTGAGAGACAACGCGGAGGCGCTGCGAGGCGCCGACGACACCGTCAGCCTCAACGGCTTTGACATCCCCCCGCGGTATTACGAGTTAACCCCCGTTCAACCTGACACGGGAGCGATGGGCAGCGGAGAAGGATTCTACGTGTTCCTCGACGACGACCAACCAGACCGCCTAGACCAAAGAGGCTTGATGCGTGAAGTGCTCAGACGAGTGCAAACACTACGAAAAGACGAGGATCTTGACAAAGACCAGCTCGTAGACCTCGTCATCGACGCCCAGCACAACGTACAGGGAGCGATAGAAGCAAACAAGGAACGCTTCGTCAACCAGGCAGGGGTTAACACCCTCACCTTCGAAGCCACAGATGGCGAAACGTACAACGTAGACGGCGATACCGTGACCGTGAGTCTGACGCATGTACGAGGTTAGCGAAGATTCCTACCTCCTACGAAACACGCTGCGAGACCACGACGTTTCAGGGCACACCGCCATAGACGTCGGCGCCGGGTCTGGTGTCATCACAGCGTTACTCGCAGACCGATACGACGAGGTCATCGGCGTCGACATCGACACAGACGCCGTATCGTACTGCAAGGAACGATTCGAGAACACAGCGAACGTCACGATACACGAAAGCGATCGGTTTGCCGAGGTACAAGTAGACGGTGCTGACATCATCACGTGTAACCCACCGTATCTCCCCAGCACCGCTGGCGAACAAAGCGATGTAGCAATCGACGGGGGTGAGTCAGGCGTTGAATACACTCGTGCCTTCCTCGACGAAGCACAAGGGTATCTCGCCGCTACCGGCGTCATATACTTCGTTGCAAGTGACAAAGCAGACCTTGACCGCCTCCACGACTACCTCGAACAATCCGGGTACGCGTACCAGCGAGTCAATGACACACGGTACTTCTTTGAAACCCTCTATGTCTACACGGCTCGCATCACAGATTAAGCGAAACAGCGACGACCTGTTGCGCGAGTCGAATACGAACGCGACGGGGACGCGGGGACGCATTCAAACCGTTGTCATCGATGACAACATCGTGGCGATAAAAACAGCGTTGGATGATGCTCCACCGACCATGGTTCGTAACGAAGCCACGTACAATGACGTTGCGAACGGCGTCGGGGTCGGCCCGGACCTATATTATTTCGATGAAGAGCAAGACGCGTTGTTCCGAGAGTTCGTCACCGGGTTTCACTTTGATGACTGGCTGCAATACCAGGTCTTCATGGATAACCCTGTGCGGAGACCGCTTCGCACTATCTACGATCAATGCTTCCGCCTCGACCAACGAGGCCTTCACCGCCCGGAGCTAAGCCGCCCGCACGACGACATCATCATATCGTATGGTGAGCCGGTCATCATCGACTTTGAGCGGTGTGGGTTCAGGGAGCACCCCACGAACGTCTTGCATTTCACAGAGTGTTTGCTTCGCAAACGATACGCTTCACTACTAGATGTGCGGGGAAGAGATGAGAAGAAAAAAGCCTTGCGGGATACGTGCAAGGCTTACAAGGAAGGGGGAGGGAGACCCGTGTACCACCGGCTCCGCTCCCGGGTTCTCGACTGGGTTACCGGTTGAGTTCGTCTTCTAAGCCGAGTTCTTCAAGGAGTTCTTTGTACCTGTTGCGGATGGTGACCTCCGTAACGCCTGCGACGTCAGCTACTTCTCGCTGCGTTCGCTTTTCGCCGTTGATCAGGCTGGAGACGTAGAGGGCGGCTGCTGCGATACCGGTTGGGCCTCGCCCACTCGTCAGCTCGGCTCGTTGCGCAGCCTCAATTATTTCCACGGCTCGTGTCTGTGTTTCGGCGCTGAGGTTGAGGCTGCTCGCGAAGCGCGGGACGTAGTCAGCGGGGTTGCTTGGTAGGATTTTGATGTCGAGTTCTCGCGTGACGAACCGATAGGTACGTCCGACTTCTTTTTTCTCGACGTCGCTTGCCTCGGCGATTTCGTCGAGGGTGCGTGGTACGCCTTGTCGACGACACGCTGCGTAGACACATCCTGCGACGACGCTTTCCATGCTGCGTCCTCGCACGAGGTTCTTCTGCACTGCTCGGGTGTACATCCTACTCGCTTCTTCTTCGACATTGCTCGGTAGCTTCAGATATGAGGAGACTCGTTTGAGCTCGCTCAGCGCAAGTTTTAGGTTGCGTTCGATGGCGGTGCTTATGCGTTGTTGCCATTTTCGCAGTCGGAAGAACTTGTTCTTGTTTCCTCCGCCGAGCTTGTAGTAGTCTGCTTTTGTGCCAACTTCGGTGCCTAGTCCTTGATCAAAGTGTGTGTAGCTCATTGGGGCGCCGGTACGCCGTTTTTTCTCTGCTGCTTCGGCGTCGAACTCTCGCCATTCTTGTTCGAAGTCCACCATGGTGTCTTCGAGGACGAGCCCGCATTCTCGGCAGGCGACTTCACCGCGATCACGGTTGACTTTGAGGTTTGTTGCGCCGCATTCTGGGCATTTCTTCACTGTTTTTTCTGGCATGATTCCACCTTGTCTATCAAAACAAATCTGATACTGTTAATACTAAATTGTGACGAAATAGAAATCTTATATAAATTTTTCGTATCCTTTATGAAGGGGTTTTACGTTTGGGGGTCAGGCCTACCACGACAAATAAATACGACGGAACCATACCAAAGTCACGTGGACACACTCAATCGACGCGGGCAAAACTGGACGATCGATCTTTTAGTCGGCGTAGCCATCTTCATGTCCATCGCGCTCCTCTTCTATTCAATAGCATCAGGCAACCTCGGTGAGCAAACACAGTTTGAAGCCAGCGCTGATCCTCTTATCAACAAACTTGATAGAGAGAGCCAACCTGAAGGATACAACGCCACGCCCACACCGTTCAACGGATACAGCGTGAACGAAACAGAGCTGAAAGAACTCTACGCATCTGACTACGACACAATCACGTCACAACTAGACATCCAAGGCGAATTCTGCCTGACTGTCGTTGAGAACGGATCTTTAGTCCCACTGAACGTTAGCGGAAACGACCAGTTCAGCTACGGTGAAAACGACAGCGATGTTCTCATCGGTAACAACCTTTCCTGCGGTCAATGACCGAACCGCTCATCCTCGCCGCCAGCTACCTGGCGATGACAGCATTAACACAGGCATTCTACCAAGAACTACACGAATATGATCTTGCAATACAAGCCATCGTCGCACTAACAACAGTCACTGTCGCCATAGCCCATTTTAACATACAAGCATACCTGGCAAGTCTGACCACGCTCGCCCTCCTCGGACTACCAGCCAAGACGAGCACCGTGGCACTCGGCCCCTTAACATTCTTCCTCGAACCTGTCCTTGGTCTACCGCTCCTCGTCACACAAGCAACACGTCTCGCTAAAACGCCTCGACCACGGCTCTACGCAGCCACCTTCTTGATGACAGGTATCATCCTCCTCGTCTAGCGCGAAAGTTTAAAAACACGGTTGCATCCACGCATAGTACCACTGTCACTAACAAGGACTAACGTGGAGGTAACCAAACATGACCGAACAAGCCTATGAAGCAGTCGAAATCGCCCGCACAAGCGGCGAGATCAAAAAAGGAACAAACGAAACAACAAAATCGATTGAACGCGACGAAGCAGCACTCGTCGTCGTAGCCGACGACGTCTCACCAGACGAGATCACACTACACCTCGAACCACTCTGCGACGAGCAAGGCATACCGTGCGTCACCGTCGACAGCAAAGTCGAACTCGGCGCAGCAGCCGGACTCCCCGTAGCAAGCGCAGCAGTCGCCATCACAGAGGAAGGCGACGCAGCTGACAAGATCAAAGCACTCGCAACATAATGGCAGAAGAAAACAAAGGCACAGCAGAATTCAGCGACGCCGTCCAAGCACGCGTCCAAGAAGTCGTCGGACGCACAGGAACCCGTGGCGAAGCCGTCCAAGTCAAATGCAAAATACTTGAAGGACGCGACCAAGACAAAGTCATGCGACGCAACGTCAAAGGCCCCGTGCAAGAAGACGATATCCTCATGCTCCGAGAAACAGAGATGGAAGCTCGAGCACTACGAGGCGGTGGTCGCTAATGGCACGATGCGACTTCTGCGGCAGCCAAATCGAACCCGGCACAGGGAAGATGTACGTCAAAAAAGACGGTAACACTATCAGGTTCTGCAGCAGCAAATGCCAGAAAAACATGCTCGACCTCGGCCGCACACCACGAACCGAGAAATGGACAGACACATACCACATGATCAAAGAAGGCGGACAAGCATGACAGACCACGTCGAACAAACACTGTTCCTCATCAAACCAGACGGCGTGCAACGAGGCCTCACAGGGCGAATCATCCAACGACTCGAAGACACAGGGTTCAAAATCGCCGCCGCCAAAATGGTATGGGCGGATGAAGACCTCGCCAAAGACCACTACGCCGAACACGTCGGCAAAGACTTCTACGACGGCCTCGAAGCACTCCTTACCTCAGGTCCCGTCATGGCGATGATAGTCGAAGGCGCCAGCGCCATAGACAAAACACGGCAGCTCATCGGCGACACCCAGCCAAAACAAGCACAGCCAGGAACGATCCGCGGCGACTTCGCCAGCATGGACTACGATCTCGCCGACGCACACGGTATCGGCCTAAAAAACCTCGTTCACGCATCAGAAGACAAAGAAGCAGCGCAAGAAGAAATCAACATCTGGTTCGACGAAGACGAACAACACGAGTACAAAACAGTCCACGAACAACACACAACCCAGTAAGACCATCCGACAACCAACCAACCGCCCAAATTTATAAACAACTCAGGTTTTCATAAAAATAGTACTAACGAAACACTAACAATAGCATATTTCACGACCACAAACGAAAGGAGAAAGGAGATATAATTCATGGCAAAAATGGTAGACAGGGTCAAGGAAGCAATGCGCAACCAAGACCAAATCAGAAACATCGCGATCGCAGCACACATCGACCACGGCAAAACAACGTTCTCAGACAACCTACTCGAAGGCGCCGGGATGATGAGCCAAGAACTCGCCGGCGAAGCACGAGAACTCGACTTCCACGACGACGAACAAGAACGAGGCATCACCATCGACTCCGCCAGCGTCAGCATGGTCCACGAAGTCAACGACCAAGACCACCTCATCAACCTCATCGACACACCAGGACACGTCGACTTCGGCGGCGACGTCACCAGAGCAATGCGAGCAGTCGACGGCTGCATCGTCCTCGTCTGCGCAGTCGAAGGCGTCATGCCACAAACCGAGACCGTCCTCCGACAAGCACTGAAAGAACGAGTCAAACCAATCCTTTTCATCAACAAAGTCGACCGACTCATCAAAGAACTCAAACTCTCCCCCGAGGAGATGCAAGAACGATTCACCGAGATCATCAACGAAGTCAACAAACTCATCAAAGACATCGCCGAAGAAGAATACGGCGAGAAATGGACGACCGCCGTCAAAGACGGCACCGTTACCTTCGGCTCCGCGTTCCACAACTGGGCGCTCAGCATCCCATACATGCAAGAACAAGGGATTGGCTTCGACTACGTCATCGACGCCTACGAAGACGAAGACTGGAAAGATCTACGAGACGACGCACCAATCCACGAAGTCGTCCTCAACGAAGTCGTCAAACACCACCCCAACCCAGACAAAGCACAGAACTACCGCATCGAAAGCATCTGGAAAGGCGACGAAGACGGCAAAGTCGGCCAAGACCTTGCCAACTGCGACCCAGACGGCCAAGTAGCCTTCGTCGTCACCAAAGTCGTCGTCGACCCACAAGCCGGCGAGATCTGCGCCGGACGCCTCTTCTCCGGCACGATGGAGAAAGGCATGGACATCACACATCTCGGCACCGACGAAGACGTACGCGTCCAACAAGTCTACGTCTACAACGGCAACCAACGAAGCATCGTCCCGGAAGCACCCGCGGGTAACATCATCGGCGTCGCCGGCCTCGGCAACGCCTTCCCAGGCGACACGTTCAGCGACAGCGACATGACACCATTCGAAGCCATCACGCACATCTTCGACCCCGTCGTCACCGTCGCGATCGAAGCCAAGAACCCCGCGGACCTCCCCGAACTCATCGAAGTCCTCATGCAAGTCAGCAAAGAAGACCCAAGCGTCGAAGTAGAAATCGACCAAGACACAGGGGAACACTTGCTGCACGGCATGGGCGAACTCCACCTCGAAGTCATCGAAAACAGGATCAAAGACGAAAAAGGCGTCGAAATCGAGACAAGCCCACCAATCGTCGTCTTCCGAGAAAGCATCCAAAGCGAGAGCGAAGACACAGTGATGGGGAAATCACCGAACAAACACAACAAAGTGTTCTTCCGCGTCGAACCACTCAGCGACGAATTCATGCGGAAATTCCAAGAAGAAAAACTACCAGAAGGCCGCATGAAAAAAGGCGACCGCGACGAACAAGACATCCTCAAAGACGAACTCGACATGGACGCAAAAGCCGCCCGTAACGTACGAGACATCTACAAAGGCAACATGCTCGTCGACGACACAAGAGGCATCGTCCACATCAACGAAATCATGGAAATGGTCCAAGACATGTTTGAAGACGTCATGGACAACGGACCACTAGCCCAAGAACCTGGTATCGGCGTCAAAGTCGTCCTCGACGACGTCAAACTACACGAAGACGCCATCCACCGAGGACCAGCCCAGATGTACCCAGCTATCCGCGACAGCATCCGCGGCGCCATGAGCATCGCCGACCCAATCCTCTACGAACCAGTGCAGACCTTGATGTTCGAAGCCCCAGCACAATACACAGGGGATATCAGCACCCTCATCGCGAACAAACGAGGCCAACTCATCAACATGACACAAGAAGGCAAACGCGTCGAAGTCAAAGGCAAAATGCCAGTCGCCGAAATGTTCGGCATGGCATCAGAGCTACGAAGCGCCACCGGGGGACGAGGAAGCAGCTTCCTCATCGACCAAGAATTCGAACCACTCCCACACAACCTTCAGGATAAAATCATCAACGACATCCGCGAACGAAAAGGCATCCAACGAGACGACGAAGACGAATAACCTCGTCGTCTACTTCGAAGCCACCCAGAGCGGCCACTCATCGCCGACGAGCTCAGGGCTCAGTCCAGCTTTGGAAAAAGCGGATTCATAATCATCACGAGAAAAATGTTGGAGATGATGCACATCCTCAAAATGATGCACGCCTGACTTATCAGCAACAACTGTCTGATACCGCATCACTAATTCTTCCTCAGAGGGCACCTTAGCTTCGCCTGTCCTCGCCACACTGAGCCCCTCCTCTTGGTAAGTATGAGGCTGCAGCGGTCCTTCTTCGATTAGCTCTCGCCGCGGCTCAAGATAATCGATGACAAGCACCCCCTCATCTCCGAGGCATTCACTCATGTTCCAGATAGCCTCTTCCAACTCTTCGTTACCATCAAGGTAGCTCAAGACACCGAACAATGACACGGCAACGTCGAACTCGCCTCGCAACGACACAGATGTTATCTCTCCCTGCACATACCTTGCGCGAGGGTTCTTCCTACGGGCGACATCTAGCATTGCACTGTTGACATCGACCCCGACCACATCAAACTCGTTGACGAAGTATTGATCATGTAGTCCAGTACCACACCCAAAATTAACCAATCGACCATCATCCACAGGAACTGCGTCGAGGACTTGACCAGCCTCCCACCTGTAATCCTTCATGTCTCCGTACAGTTTGTCGTACACCTCTGGGTAATCCTCGTATATCTCCATGCTGCTAAAAAAGAATACTTACAGAAAAAACTTGAACCATAATTTTTATAAAGGGTATCGTGCTCATTTCCAGTGTTAAACCATCATACTAACATATAGGAGGTAACATGGCAGACGAAAAAGAACACTTAAACTTAGTCTTTATCGGTCACGTCGACCACGGAAAGAGCACAACGATCGGACGATTACTATTCGACTCAGGGAACATCCCTGATCAGACAATGCGACAACTCGAAGACAAAGCTGACGAGAAAGGAAAGAGCGGCTTCGAGTTCGCGTTTGTCATGGACAACCTCAAAGAAGAACAAGACCGAGGCGTCACAATCGACCTCGCACACAAAAAGTTCTCCACTGACCAATACGACTTCACCATCATCGACGCACCAGGACACAGAGACTTCGTCAAGAACATGATCACCGGTGCGTCCCAAGCAGACGCAGCAGTCCTCGTCTGCGCAGCAAACGACGGCGTCAACGAACAAACAAAAGAACACGTCTTCCTCGCGAAGACATACGGCGTGGAACAACTCGTCTGCGCTGTTAACAAGATGGACATCAGCGGCGTCGACTACGAAGAAGACGCATACAACGACGTCAAAGACGAAGTCACCGAACTCCTCGAAATGTACGGGTACGACCTCGACAACGTCGAATTCGTCCCGACCGCAGCGCTCGAAGGCGACAACGTCGTCGAAGAAAGCGACAACATGGACTGGTACGACGGCCAAACACTACTCGAGCTCGTCGAAGAATTCGAGCCAACCGAAAAACCAGTCGACCTCTCCCTACGCATGCCAATCCAAGACGTATATAACATCACCGGTATCGGCGTCGTACCAGTCGGCAAAATCGAAACAGGGAAGATGAAAGTCGGGCAAGACGTAGCCGCCACGCCAGGACGAGAAGCCGAACCAGTCACCGGCACTGTGAAGACAATCGAGATGCACCACAGCGAATACGAAGAAGCCGGACCAGGCGACAACGTCGGCGTCAGCATCCGTGGCTTCGGCAAAAAAGACGTAGCCCGAGGCGATGTCATCGGACCGCAAGACGACATCCCTCCAATCGTCGAAGAATACGAAGCACAAATCGTCGTCATGAAACACCCGAGCGTCATCACACAAGGCTACACGCCGGTCGTACACGTCCACACAGACCAAGTGGCCTGCCAGTTCGCCAAACTCGACAAGAAACTCGACGCATCAAGCGGCGAAGTCCTCGAAGAAGAACCAGACTTCTTAAAGAACGGCGACGCTGCAGTCGTCACCCTCAAACCACTCCAGCCAATGTCGCTGGAAACACAAGACAAAAACCCGAAGCTCAGCCGGTTCAGCATCCGCGACTCAGGAACAACGGTGGCAGCCGGCCGATGCCTCGACCTCACCGAGCAGGAATAACCACGTAACACGCACGTCTCATGGAACAAAAAGCCCGAGTAAAACTAACAAGCACAGACGTCGACAAACTCAACGAGACGTGCGACTACATCAGAGGCATCGTCGACAAAACAGGGGTTCCGATGAAAGGCCCCATCCCACTACCAACCAAAACACTCAAAGTAACCACGAGGAAAAGCCCGTGCGGCGACGGAACCGCCACGTGGGACCGATACGAGATGCGCGTCCACAAACGACTCATCGACCTCGGCGTCGATGAACGCGCACTCCGCCTCGTCATGAAAATGCCGATCCCCCCAGAAGGCCTCGACATCGAAATCGAGATGATCAACGAATAACCACACCAACCCGTTCTTAATGTGTGGCATACAAGGCAGCTTTCACATAGACGCACTACCAAGTCACTGCCAAGCACATCGCGGACGCGACAACACAACGACAACACACACTTCTAACGCATCACTCACACACCATTTGCACGCAGTCAACGGACACGTCAAACAACCCTTCACCACACAAAGCACTGTCTTCCTCACAAACTGCGAGATCTACAACGCCGACGAACTCGCCGGCGGCCGCAACGACGCCGAATCACTCCACAACTACCTCGACGACCACCACGTCACTAACAAGGCTCTGACAAACGTAGACGGCGTGTACGCACTCGCCCACTACGACACGGCCACGAAAGAACTCCGACTAGCACGAGATCTCATCGGGGTCAAACCGATCTGGTACTACCACGGCGACGACGGATTCGCCTTCGCCTCCGAGAAGAAAACACTGCTCCAAGCCGACCTCGCCGTCGAAAACATCCAAGAATTACACCCCCGTCACATCCTCTCCTATGACGCGACAACGAACCAGGTGTCCACAACGCAGAGAGCGTTCGACCTTCTCACCCCCGATGAAGAAGACCAGGACGACGTGGAAGAAGCCGCGCGGACCGCAGCGCAACACCTTGAAAACGCTGTCACGAAACGAATCCCGGACGACGAAGATGTCGCCGTGCTCTTCAGCGGCGGCGTGGACAGCGCGCTCCTCGCACACCTCCTGAACGACCACGACACGGGCGTCCACGCATACTACGCGGGCATACCAGGTGAAGACTCACGGGGCCGCGCGAAACAAGTCGCTGACGACTTAAACGTGCCGCTCACAGTTGTAGACATTGACGTCGACAACCGCCTTGAAGACGTCGCTGACATCATCGACGACGCACACTACGTCAAACTCAGCGTCGCACTCGCCTTTGACGCGGCCGCAGAGCAAGCCAGCGAAGACGGCTACAAGGTGATAATGTCAGGGACAGGTGTTGAGGAGCTCTACGGCGGGTACCACAGGCAGCAGAGCACAAACGATGTGAACGATGAGTGCCGAAGCGGTCTCCGACGAAAATACTTCACCGACCTCTACCGCGATGACACTGTGACGATGAACCATGGATTAGAACTCCGCACCCCATATCTTGACCACGACCTCATCAAACACGCGATGGCCATACCACACGACGTGAAACAAGTTACGAGCAAACGCGTGATCCGCCGCGCCGCGAAACACCTCGGCGTACCACTCCACGTCGCAGAACAACCAAAGAGCGCCACACAGTACGGATCAGGCACAGCGAACGAGCTCAAACGCCTCGCAGCCGACAACGACGAGCACGTCGGGGACTACATCCAACGACGATGCACACCCCCCGATACACGTGTCGCCACCCTGCTCAGCACAGGGAAAGACAGCTGTCTCGCCACACAGCGCATGATCGACTATAACTACGACGTCGACAGCTTCCTCACAGTCAAACCAGAACAAGAGAACAGCTATATGAGCCACGCAGCAAACATAGACGTAGCGAAAAAACAAGCCAGCGCAGCAAACAAATCATTACTCACCGAGACAAGTGCCGCGCAAAAAGAAAGCGAGCTCGACGACTACCAGCGACTCATCCACCGAGCAAAACGAGAACGAGGCGTTGAAGGCGTCGTCACAGGGGCCGTCGCCAGCGAATACCAACGGCAACGCATCGAACAAATCTGCGACCGGGTCGGCGTGAAACCATACGCGCCGCTCTGGCACACCCCAGGAGAATCAGTTATCAAACAAGTCCTCAAACGAGGCTTCGACGTCATCATCGAAAAAACAGCAGCTGCCGGCTTCGACGACTCATGGGTCGAAAAGCACATCGAGCCACACGTCCTCGAAGAACTCCGAGAGCTCAAGGATGAATACGGCGTGCACGTAGCCGGTGAAGGCGGCGAGTTTGAAACCCTGGTGTTAGACGCTCCGTTCTTCACACAACGCCTCGTCATCAACGACAGCGACGTCGTCAGCGACGGCCGCGTCCACCGCCTCCGCATCAACGACGTATCACTCCAAGCAAAAGACGAGTAAGAGCTAAAAACCCGGTTGCCTTACCCGATAGTAAGCCGCGGTCGCATAGCCTGGTATTGCGCAAGCTTGGAAAGCTTGTCCCATTACGGGATCCCCGGTTCGAATCCGGGTCGCGGCGTTATGCACATCGACGACGTTGTACGAGCAATGCAAGAGGTGTTCCCGATGCGCTCGTACACGGAGCGGAACACCATTCATGCCCCCTGGTTAGAGGAGACGAATCACCTCACCGTGTTCGCCTCCGACGCTGGCACAGCAAACAGGGCGAGCTACGAAGATAACGCGTGGGAAACAATCCGGCTCCCTCATCAAAACGCCTACCTCGTCAGCGGCGAGCACCTCACGGTTTCCGACACACGGTTCACAGGAGTTTTTGACTCAGTCTCCTTGTTTTACGGACACGACAACTTTTACTTCGAAGTGCGAGGAAACCACAAAGACCACGAAGACTACTCGGTAGCAAGCTTCCAAGCGGACCGCATCGCGGATTACAAGTGTCGGAGCTCAAAGCCTGTCGACAAAGACGAACTTGAAACAGGTATGAACAAAGCGTACGAATTAGGCATGCGGTTCAAAGACAACTTGTTGAGAGCGAACGCATAAAAACATCTACACTCGTATCACGTTACACGGATGGCGGGTGAATCACAGTTTAACGCATTCAACGGGGTGTTCGTCCCCACGTTTCTCAGCATCGTCGGCGTCATCTTATTCCTCCGACTCGGACGCATCGTCGGCAACATCGGCGTCCTCGGCGCACTCCTCATCATCCTACTCGCTGTGAGCGTCGTCATAGCCACCGGTCTCAGCCTCAGCACCATAACGACGAACATACAGATCGGGAAAGGCGGCGCGTACAGCATCATCAGTAAGACGCTTGGCTTAGAAGTCGGTGGTAGCGTCGGCATACCGCTCTACCTCGCCTACGTGTTCAGCGTCGCCCTCTACCTCTTCGGCTTCGCAGAGGCATGGGGGTTCATCTTCCCCGCACACCCGGACCGCCTCGTCGTCCTCGTCGCGTTCACCGTGCTCTTCGCCTTGATCGCGATAAGCACGCGCCTCGCCGTTAAAACACAGGTCAGCGTGTTCACCCTTGTCTGCCTCAGCCTCATCAGCGTGTTCGCCGGGGGTAGCGTCACAGACACAGCGCCGTTCACCGAGCAAATAACAACGTTGTTCAACGCGGACTTCTGGTCGAACTTCGCCTTGTTCTTCCCCGCCACAACGGGACTCATGGCAGGCATAGCCCTCAGCGGCGACCTCAAAGATCCCAAGCGAATGATACCACGAGGGCTCCTCTGGGCCATCGGTATTACCACGACGATATACATGGCGACCGCGATATGGCTCGGTAGCACAGCGTCGTACGAAGTCCTCCAAACCAATGATCTCCTCCTCGTCGAAGAAGCATGGAACAGCACCGTGGTCCTCGTCGGCATCCTCGCAGCCACGTTTAGCAGCGCACTAACAACAGCGATCGCCGGGCCGCGTCTCCTCGAAGCGATGGCAGACAACCGCGTCATACCGTTCAGCGAGTGGCTGGCGGAACGACGCGGCGACGTCCCCTTCCACGCCACCGTCGTGTCCTCAACCCTCCTCCTCATCCTCTTATTACTCGGCGATCTCGATGCGATCGCACCGATGCTCACCGTGTTCTTCCTCATCACCTACGCTATGATCAACCTCGTCGTCTTCCTTGAACAAAGCCTAGGCAGCGTGTCATTCCGCCCCACGATGACGATACCGCAAGCCGTCCCGTTCCTCGGCGCGACTGGGAGCGTCCTCATCATCTTCTTCATCAACCCGTTGATCGGGATGATAAGCCTCGGCTTACTCGCCGTGACGTACAACGCCTTACTACACAAAGCGCTCAAAGAAACCGATGGTGACGTGCGAAGCGGTATCTTCCGCAACGTCGCCGAGTGGGCGAGTCGCCGCGTCGTCGACCTCCCAGAATCGATGAAGCACACATGGAAGCCCAACATCCTCCTACCCATCCAGTCCACAAAGACCTTGCTGGGTAACTTCCCTCTCATCCACGCCATCGCCGCCCCAAACGGAACGATGAACGTCCTCGGCGTCGTCAACGACGACGATGATGAAAGCATGGAGGACCTACCACGACTCGTCCACAAGTTCGCCGACGACGACCTCTTCACAAGCACGACAACGGTCGAAGCCGATGATTTCGCGGAAGGCACAAAGATCAGCTTGGAAGCCATGGCCGGCCAAGTCTTCCACCCAAACATCGTCTTCCTCACAGACGCCCCGCACTCTGTCGATAAAGATGGGATGACGACGTTGTTCAAAGCAACAAGCAAATGCGACGTTGGCATCGTCTACGTCAACCGCGACCCCGAGCTCGGCCTCGGATCCGAAGAAGACATCCACGTCTGGGTAGACGAAGACCAAGTCACAGACACACTGAAAGACGACCGTGACTACGACCTCGCCATGCTCCTCGCCTACCGCATCCAACAAAACTGGGATGGCACCCTCCACGTCCACATGGCCGCTAACACCACGCCGACATCCACAGCGAAACGATATCTGGAGACAATGCTGTACGAAGGCCGATTCCCACACAGCACCGCGCCTCACGTCCACGACGCCACGCAAAAAGAGGCTGTTAGAAACGCGCAACAAGGCGACATCCACATCATACCGGTGAGTGATATCGACGACTTCACATCAAAGGCGTTAGCCGTCGACGACGATGATAAAACATTCGTATACGTGAAAGACAGCGGGAAGGAAGACATCCTCGGATGACAAACACGTTTTATAACACCACCTGTCATACACAATACATGATGGACCCATGGTCTAGCGGCTATGACGTCTCCCTTACAAGGAGAAGGTCCCCGGTTCGACTCCGGGTGGGTCCACTTCTCACACTCATCACAGTGTTACTCGCAGGCTGCGGCCCCGTCGTCCCAGCAGCAACACTCGACATCGAGCTCGGCAGCGAGGATATCACGTCAGGATCCAACACCACGCTCACAGTCACCGCCACAAACACAGGAGAAGAAGCGTTAAACGGGGAGATACGCGTGGTAACGGACGGTGACAACAAAGTCAACGTCACACATCCTTCTCCGGACGTCCTCACAACCACGCTATACGCCGACGAGTCAGTCACACGCCAGTTCACCGTCTCAGGTATCACGACGACGCGCCGCACGGATTACGAGCTCACCGCCTCGTATCAAAACACGACTGCGAATCACTCCCAAGCATCCACTGTGTTAAGCATCATCAAGTGAGAAACACGGTGACAGGGACGATGATACAGGACATCATCACGATTTTCGGCACGCCTCGCCAGTGCACCATCGAACCCAACAGCGTTGACACACCGAGGACGCACACGCCACGCACACCGGAGAGAGCAGCGACAAGCCCGACTATCAACCCCGTGACCAACCGTGACAACCACTCATACGACACCACCTCGAACACCTTCGGCATGACCGGCTCTAAGCGCAACGTAATCACCGCTGCTAGGCCAGCACTCACCACGCCGACCACGACGAGTAACGGGATAAACACTGATTCAAGGACGTTGCTCAAAACAACGACGATGCCGTTCCGAGCTTTATCGACGACAAGAAGCGTCGCTAACGACAAGTAAAAATCAGCGGTGTCGACCGCCCCGGTCATACTCAAATACACGGTGGGGTCGTTAGACACAGCTTTCACCCCGACAGACGACGCCACACCACTACCAACCCCTGGGAGAAACGACGTCGCAAAACCAAAACACGACCCGATAACCCCGGCGCGACCACAACGAAGCGCCACGCCCTCATTGCAACGATCCCGTACCACCGCATCACCATCGCCGAAGAGAAGAAGAGGGATACCGAACAACCCCGACAACAAAGGGAACAACGCGTTCTCTAAAGCACTACTCAACACAGTCCAACCAAGCACCCCGCTCAACCCAACGACGACCACGCCTTCCACCCAAGACGGTGCTCGAAAAACAAGGTATGCCAAGGCGACGAAGAGAATGACGGGGAGCACGTACAAAACACGCTGGTAAGAAATATCGACGAGCCACGTAGCAGCGCCGAAGTACAACGCGGAGAGCGTCGCCGCGACGACACCGCCGAACACGTTTGCCAGCACCGCGTCACCCCCTCGTCCCTCACCGACGAGACGGTGACTCGGCAACACATTGACCACGTCAGCTCCTTCGCACACGCCAAGGTAAACGTTCGGCAAGATACTCGTCACCGTGTGCGTCACCCCCATGCTGAGCAAAAAAACAGCTGCGGCGACCGCATCTACCACGCCGGTCATCGACGCACCGAAGAGCACCGCGACGAGGTTCGTGTGCACGCCGGGGAGTAACCCGGTCATCGTCCCAGCCGACACGCCCAACACGATACCAGTCAACACCGAGTAGAGCATGCGATACCATGACGACCCGGCTTAGATAAACACCGTCTTGGCGGCCCCGGTAGGCCTCCGGGGCGTTATGTCAATGTTTCAAACGACGTGCTTAATAAGTCTTCGACGCCCTCTTGCTCACGTCCTAGGATGTCCTCTCGCGCAATATACGAGGAGACACTGCCACCTTCGATGACCGCGACGGCCGGGCTGCTCGGCCCGTGCTCCCCGAAGCGGTCCCGGGCGGCAGCGGTGGCTTCGTCATCCACGCCAGCAAACACTTGATACGCTTCGATATCACGGTCAGCAAGTGTTGCCTCTAACGCGGGGATCAACGTGTTCGCCGCGCAACCACACACGCTGTTCACCACGACGACGCAGTTATCCCTTAACGCATCGTCGACGTCGCCACTGGTAGTTAAAGGCGTAGCACCGGTGGCTTCGACCCGGCTCTTGTGCTTGTTAACAACGGGTTCTGGGTACGTCATGTCAACATTTTGACCAGCCACATTCTGGGCAGGTCTGACAGCCTTCTTGGAGGACGAGCATGCCACCACAGTCAGGGCATTCAGGGCTCTCCCCTCCTTTCACGATCGCTGACGTATCGGTGTCTCTGGCTTCGTCGACGTCTTCATCGAAATCATCGAGTGGTCGTTGCCCGACTTGGCCGCCGTCGACGTGTCGCCTCATAGCCTCCGCTACAGCGTCGGGGACGCTGTGGATCTTCGAGCCTTGATCCCAGGCTATCTTGGGGCTACGGATATCATCGAGTTGTTCGATGACATCGTCTGGGCGAGCCCCGTTTCGCAAGGACAAGCTGATCATGCGCCCGAGGGCTTCGGTGAAGCTCTGCGTGTAGCCACCGGCTTTCCCGATCTGCGCGAAGACTTCGAAGGGTCCGAGGTCATCGTTGTTGATGGTGATGAAGACATCGCCGTACGGCGTGGTTATCTCCTGCGTGGTGCCCTCGATCACCTTTGGTCGTTCTCGTGTCGAGGAATCCCTTGATCCAGGTGATGGTTGCTTCGAAGGAGATGTGTCAACGTCGTCGACATCAGCGCGCTCCTGCTCACCATCTTGCTCCGACGCTGTTTCTTCAAGAGTCATCGTTGTTTCCCCGACGACTTCTTCGAACTCGTTGGAGGTGAGCAGGGATTCGGCGCCGCCGAACTCCTCGATGAGTTCGGAGAGCATGTCCACTTTGTCCATGTCTGTTAACTGGTTGTCTTTGTTGGTCTGCATGACTTGGACCTCGCGCGTGCCATCTCGGTACACGGTCATGCCTTTGACGCCTTTGTCGTATGCTCGCATATAGGCTTCGCGGACGTCGTCTTTCGTCGCGCTGTTCGGGAAGTTACAGGTCTTGCTAATCCCGGAGTGGTTGTGGGTTTGGAACGCCGCTTGGATGTCGATGTGTTCCTCGGGTGAGACCTGGTTCGCCGTGGCGAAGATCTCTTTGACCTCGACGGGGAGGATGTCATCGCTGATGCTCTGCACGCCGTCCCACTCGTTGTTCTCCATTTTCTCCTCAGCGTCCGCCTTGACTGCTTCGACATCGACGTCGTTAGCCTCGAGGGCTTTGATGAAGTAGTCATCGAACTCGACGAGCATGTCTTCGCCTTGGATGTCTTTCGCCACGTTCTTGTAGTATGCGAGGCTGAAGATAGGCTCGCAGCCACCACTCGTGTTTGCGATCATGCTCGTCGTCCCGGTCGGTGCGATCGTCGTCGTGTTGTGGTTGCGGATTTTGAGGCCGTCTTCGAAGTCATCCGCGTCTAGGCCACCGGTGTACTGTTCGAACCAGTCCTCGTAGGAGGTTGGGTCGGCCCACTTGGATTTCTCCCATTCGCTGAACGCGCCTCGTTCTTCGGCTAGTTCGTGACTGGCTTCGATGCTGTACCGTGTGATGCGGCGTTGGATTTCCTTGGCGGCGGCGATGCTCTCATCGGAGCCGTATCGGATGCCGAGTTGGATGAGCATCTGTGCGAAGCCCATGAGGCCGAGGCCGACTTTGCGTAGTGAAGACACCGTGTCTTCGATTTCCTCGAGGGGGAAGTCGCTCATGGTGACGACGTTGTCAAGGAACCGCATCCCCGTCTTGGCGACGCGTTCGAACCGGTCGGTGTCTAAGGCGTCATCGATGTAGTCGTGCATGGCGTCTTCGAGGCCGTCGTCGGTGTTGAAGTCGTAGTCGTCGACGTGCTGTGTTTTCCATTCGTAGAAGTTCAACCCGATGCCGTCGTCCTGGTCTTCGACGAGTAAGGAGAGGTTGATGTGGCCGAGGTTGCAGGCTTCGTAGTTCTCAAGTGGTTGTTCACCGCAGGGATTGGTGGCTTCGATGCGGTGCTCTGGGTGTTTGTCGACATCGAAGCTGTGCATGTCGTTTGTCTCGTCGTACATGAACAGGCCTGGCTCGCCGTTGCGCCACGCACCGTCGATAAGGGTTTCCCAGATGAAACGAGCTGGTAGTTCCATTGGCTCGCCTGGTTCAAGGTCGATGTCGTATTCCTCTATTTCGTCGTCGAACGATGCGGCGTGGTCTCGCCAGAAGTTGTCGTCTTTGCCTTGGTCACTCCCAGCTGCTTGTGGGTACCAGTCTTCGTCGCGGTTGTAGAACTGCGCTGTTTTCTCGCTGACTTCGAAGGCGTCGTCGGTTCGTGGGTTGACGAGCGTGTAGGCCTTGTCGGCTTTCACTGCTTCCATGAAGTCGTCGGTGAGGCCGACGCTGATGTTGAAGTTGCTGAGTTCGCCTTCGTTTCGTTTGGCGGTGATGAATCGGAGTATGTCTGGGTGGTCGACGCGCATGATACCCATCTGTGCGCCTCGTCGTTTCCCACCTTGTTTGATAGTGCCGCACGTGGTGTCAAAGACGCGTTGGAAGCTGAGTGGCCCGGAGGCTATGCCACCGGTGCTGTGCACGCGGTCGCCTTTCGGTCGTAACAGGTGGAACGGGTAGCCCATTCCACCCCCGCTTTGGAAGATCTTCGCGGCGTTCTTGACCTGGGAGAAAATGCTGTCCATGTCGTCTTCGGGGTGGACGACGAAGCACGCGCTGAGCTGTTGGAGGTCGGCGCCTGCGTTCATCAACGTCGGGCTGTTTGGCATGAATGCCTGCGTGGTCATGATGTTGTAGAACTCTTTCCAGCTTTCTTCGTATGAGATACTATCGTAGTCTTTGTCGGGCTCGGCGACGTTTTTAGCGACGCGTTCAAATAGTTCTTCCGGTGTTTCGGTTACCTCGCCGTCGTCGTCTTTGAGTAGGTATCGTGCGGGTAGTATGCGTTCGTAGGCGTTCTCGGTGAGTCGTTCCTTCAGCGTTGAGCCTTGGCTTCGTTTCACGGGTAGTTGGAACGTGGCCTTTGTCTCGGTTTGTTGCATAGTTTCGTTTCCAGGTGTGTGTTCTTCCATGTGTTCTTCCCTCCTCTGAGGCTATCGTTTCAGTGTCTGTAAGACGTTTTCGAAGTTTTCGACGTCCTCGAATTCTTTGTAGACTGAGGCGAAGCGCACGTAGGCGACTCGGTCTTCGTCTCGTAAGCGGTCCATGACGAGCTCACCGATCTTCCGACTTTGTATGGTTGTGTAGTTGTCTTCTCGGATCTCGGCTTCGATGCTGTTCACGATTTCTTCGATGCGTCGCTTCGTCACAGGTCGTTTTTGGCAGGCGATGCTGATTGATTCGATGAGTTTCCGCCTGTCGAAGGCTTCTCGTTCACCGCTTTTCTTCTCGACCATGACATTGGTGAGTTCGACGCGTTCATACGTGGTGAAGCGTTCACCGCAGTCCTGGCATTCTCGTCGTCGCCGTGTCACGTCCGGCGCTGTTTCTCGGGTTTCGAGGACTCGTGTTTTGTCGTGGGAGCAGAACGGGCAAATCATCTGGGGATCACCAACAAAAGCTCCCATGTAGTATGCGAGTGCGATTCGTCACTCTTCATGTAGTACATTTTGTCTGTCTCTCCGTTTTTATACCTTCCCCTCACCGGTGACACATACCTACCGCCGAATCAGACGGTCCAGTGGAAACCCATAATGTATTTAAGCCTCCTCGACCTACCCGACGGTATGGAAGAAACCGATCTCCAACAACCTCAATCAATGGAAGAACTTCTCTACTTCACCCGCCGCACTGTCAAAGACGGACGCATCGTCGCATGGGTGTTCAAAGTCGACTGCCCAGAATGCGATGAAGGCGTCCTCCAAAAACCACGAAAAGACGACGGCGGCGTCAAAACACGATCACCATACTGGAACTGCAGCGAGTGCGACTACGAAACCAAAGACGACGTCGACGACGGCCTCGACGTCAACATCCACTACATCTGCCCGCACTGCGGCCACGAAGGCGACGCACAAACAGAATACGAACGCCGGACATACTACGGCGAAGACGCCATCGTCTTCCAATGCCGCGAGTGCTACCAAGAAATCCCTATCAGCAAGAAAATCAAACGATACGACGAGCTCAAAACCAAGAAGAACCCAGAACCACCAGAATGAAACACGTCGTCACCGCGGCACTACCCTACGTCAACAACACGCCGCACCTCGGTAACCTCGTCCAAGTACTCAGCGCAGACGTCTACGCCAGATACAAACGCCTCGACGACGACGTCCTCTTCGTCTGCGGCACCGACGAACACGGCACTACCACGGAACTCATCGCACGTGAAAAAGACGTGTCCCCGCGAGAACTCGTCGACTACTACTACAAACGACACAAACACATCTACGACTGGTTCAACTGCAGCTTTGACTGCTTCGGACGCACGAGCTCACAGGAAAACATCGAACGAACCCAAGCCCTCTTCCAAGCCCTCGACGACAACGGCTACATCGACGAACAAACCACAACGCAGCTCTACGACCAACAAGCCGACCAGTTCCTCCCCGACCGCTACGTAGAAGGAACCTGCCCAGAATGCGGCTACGACGACGCCGACGGCGACCAATGCGAACAATGCGGCGCGCTCCTCGAACCAACAGACCTCGTTAACCCGAAGAGCACCATCACAGACGAGACACCAGTCGAACGAGAAACAACGCATCTCTACATCAAACTCGACGAACTCCAAGACAAAGTCGAAGACCACTTCGACGACGTCAACGACGCATGGAGCACGAACGCCGTCGAAACCACGAAGGCCTGGTTCAACGACGGCCTCGAAAGCAGAGCTATCACGAGAGACCTCGACTGGGGGGTCCCCGTCCCTAAAGACGGCTTCCAAGACAAAGTCTTCTACGTCTGGTTCGACGCCCCCATCGGCTACATCAGCATCACCGAAGAACACCGAGACGACTGGCAGTCGCACTGGCAAGGCGACGACATCCACCTCACACAGTTCATGGGGAAAGACAACATCCCCTTCCACTCAGTGATGTTCCCCGCGACGTTACTCGGCGCCGACGATGACTGGCACGTCATCGACACCCTAGAAAGCAACGAATACCTCAATTACGAAGACAAACAGTTCAGCAAATCCAACGGCGTCGGCGTCTTCGGCGACGACGCCATGCAAACAGGTATACCAGCCGATTCCTGGCGTTACTACGTCATCCGCAACCGCCCTGCCAAGAGCGACACAACGTTCACCTGGGACGACTTCCAAGAAAAACACAACGCCGAACTCATCGGATGCATCGCCAACCTCGTCAACCGCGTCGTCGGCTACGCAGCCAACGAAGACCTCGACGACGTAGAAACCAGGACAGGCGTTGACTACGACGACACCGTCGACGACATCACAGGCGCCTACGACAACCGCCGACTCAAAGTCGCCTTAGACCACGTCCTCCGCCTCGCACGGAACGGGAACGAATACTTCCAACAAGCAGCGCCGTGGGAGGCCTCCGTCGACGAAGACGAAGAACGACGCATCGTCGCCAACACGCTCACCCTCATCAAAGACCTCAGCATCGTCCTACACCCGGTGTGCCCAGACACAGCTCAAACAATACAAGACCAGATCGGCTACACCGAGGAAACCGCTCTCAACGCGATCCACGAAACATTCAACGCAAGCATCGACGAAGCAGAACCCATTTTCGACAAGGTAGACGACGACACACTCATGGCATTACAAGACGAACACGACGAAGCAACTGAGACGCCTGGCATCGAACTCACCGTCGGCACCATCACCGACGTCACCATCCACGACGACGCAGACAACCTCTACGTCGAAACAGTGGATCTTGGCAGCGAAACACGGCAGGTCGTTAGCGGCCTCAGACCGTACTACGACGCTGACGAACTCGACGGCTGTAACGTCGTCATCGTCTCCAACTTAGAACCCGCAGAGCTCCGCGGTGTCAAAAGCGAAGGCATGCTCCTCGCCATCGACACCGACGACGAGGTGAGCGTTATCACCGCCGACAACTACGAAGCCGGTGACACGATCACCTACGAAAGCATCACACCAGCAGAGGATATCACCTTTGAGGACTTCAAATCCCTCGACCTCCGCTTCGACGACACACTACTTATTAACGGCGAACACCACATGCAGAGTGAACTACTGGGCAACCTAGAAGGTGTGAGCGGGCCCGTACGATGAAGAGATGAAGAAATCCCTGCTACTACTCATCACAACGTTGATGACCGTACCACTCGTAACAGCAGGGATGTCAAGCGTCGAACTCACATGGAACGACGCACCAAACAACCGCGTCCGACCCAACCTCGGACAGAACACCAACATAGCGTTCACCTTCGAACCAGACAACGAAATACCCGACCCAACTGCCACGCTCAACGCCGAAAACCTCTCAACCAGTTCCTCTCCTGCGTACGAGACAATACCCGTCAACCTCAGCGACGAGGACCAATGCACCTTCCAAGACGAAGCATTCGACTGCACCGTCACCCACCAACGACTCACCGCCAACCAAGACTTCTCCCTCGAGATCCGACAAGACGAAGACACAACGATACCGCTCAGCCTCACCGTCCAAACCGAGAACGGACCGGTCACCCACCACGCCGAAACATCTGTGACCGTCGACGAACAACCACCCGTGCCCACCTACGTCGGGCCAAGCCGATGCGAAGACCAAGACACGTGCTACGTCAACGAAGACGCCTTGAACTACACCGCGAGCTTCGAAGCCGGGACCGGGCCGTTCCACCAACAAAACGTCGTCGCACTCGCAAACCAACAAGGCACAACCACGCCGATACGGTTCGCACAACCCGGCGCTTGCCAAGACGCCACGTGCACAACCACGCAGTCAATCGCGTGTGGCAACGGCAACACCATCACATACACATTGAACACAGGCGGAGACAACCCCCCGCCAACCCAGGACGACGCACAACACGTCATACAAGAAAACATAGAAACACAAGC